>Ga0316217_10001625_pt1 | contig 28689 bp, 21 predicted proteins | sample 1anoAmetaG_FD_203633 | JGI IMG/M metagenome (GOLD analysis project Ga0316217, IMG submission 203633) | Freshwater microbial communities from Trout Bog Lake, Wisconsin, USA - 1anoA | ecosystem: Environmental > Aquatic > Freshwater > Lake > Hypolimnion/Profundal zone | place: USA: Wisconsin... | reverse complement strand
GAAACGCCGCCGCCGGAAACGGCGGCGGTTTTTTGTTCAGCGCGGCGCGGCGGCGTTGACGCCGTTGGTTTCAAAGTGGACGACCGTCTCGTCCGGCTTGGCGTAGCCGAGGGTTCCGCGCATGAGGCGTTCGATGGTTTTGGGGTCGTTACGGATGGCGGCGACTTCGATTTGGAGCTGGCGGGAGATTTCGGCCTGTTTCTGGATCTCCGTTTCGAGCCGGTAGATTTCCTTCCGCATCCGTTCGTTTTGCTGGATGAGCGGCAGATACCGGAACCCGAACAAAATCAAGACCGCCGCCATGACCAGGACGATCACCGCCTTGGTCAGCCAGTTCCAGATGCCGATGTCAACTTTCACCCGCCGAGTAAACCACGCGCGGGGCGCCGGTTAAAGCGGATTATGTTGCCAAGTGCGCTGACGGGCGTTTAAAGTTTTGTTTCTGATGATCAAGGCGTTTTTCTTAATCTTTGAACCTGTCGCGGCCTGGAATCGCGTGGTGCAATCGCGGCGCAGCGTCCTATTCATTCTGTTTTTTTATCTGCTGCCGATGCTGCTGGCCGTCGCGGGAGTGGAAAGCTGGGGCTTGGTCACCCTGGGCAAGTGGCAACCGGTCTTCCAGAAAATACGCGGGTTCCAGCTCCCCGAACATCTGCGGGAAGTGGCGACGATCGAGACGACGCAATTATTGCTGGCGCTGGCCTCCGTGTTCATTGCCGCGTATGTCATCAAAACCGTCAGCGGGACATTTCGGGGGGACTGCACTTTTCAGCAGGCGTTCGTCCTGGTCGCCTATGGTTTAAGCCCGATGTTTTTATTGCGACTGCTGGACGTCTTGCCGAGGATGAATCCGTTGGTGAGCTGGACCATTGGAATCATCCTGAGCATCTGGGTCCTGTATCAAGGCGTGCCGCGCGTCCTGATGCCGGATCCAACGCACGCCTTCGGCTTGTATCTTTCCACCGTCATCATCATTGTGCTGACCAGCAGCCTGGCCCGGCTGCTGCCGGCGCTTTATGTCCTGGGCCTGGTGGACTTTCATCATTCCTGGCTGACGCATCGGTTTCCACAGTGGTTCGGCCAGTAACCTTTCATGACCGACGACACCATCGCTGCCATCGCCACGCCCATTGGGGAGGGCGGCCTCGCCGTCATCCGGCTTTCCGGCGCCAGCGCCCTTGCCGTTGCCGACCGATGCTTTTCACCGGCGGGGAAAAGCTCCGTCCCGCCGTCCGCCGCGCCGACGCACACGATTCAGTTCGGCAAAATCATCCGCGCGGGCCGGGTGGTTGACGAGGTTCTCCTGGCCGTCCTGCGCGCCCCGCGCACGTTCACGCGCGAGGACACGGTGGAAATCTCCTGCCACGGCGGATTGCTGCCCGCCAAGCTCGTGCTCGACACGGTGCTCGCCGCCGGCGCGCGGCTGGCCGGGCCGGGCGAATTCACCAAGCGCGCCTTCCTCAACGGCCGCATTGACCTCGCGCAGGCCGAGGCCGTCGCGGATCTGATCCATTCACGCACGGAGCTCGCGCTCGCCGCCGCCAACGAACAGCTCGCCGGCAAACTTTCGCAGCGCATCAACCAGTTGCGCGACGACTTGATGCTCACGCTGGCGCACGTCGAGGCGCACCTGGATTTTCCCGACGAAGACATTTCGCCCGACACCAAGGAAAAATTATTGCAACGGCTCGAATCTGGCATTGCCTTCATGGACGAACTGCTTCGCACGGCGAACGAGGGGCAGATTCTCCGGCGCGGCATCCGCGCGGCGATTGTCGGCCGGCCGAACGCCGGCAAATCCAGCCTGCTCAACCAGCTGCTTGGCCGCGACCGCGCCATCGTCTCGCCCATTCCCGGCACGACGCGCGACACGATTGAGGAGACCGCGAACATCCGCGGCCTGCCGGTTGTGTTCATTGACACCGCCGGCCTGCGCGAGGCGCGCGACGAGATTGAACGCGAAGGCGTCCGCCGCAGCCGAGCCTCGCTCGCGCAGGCGGAATTGATTTTGCACGTGCTCGATGCCGGCGAACCACTGACCCCGGCGGATAAAAATTATCTTGCCGAGTTTGCCGGAAAAAAACGGATTCTCGTCCGCAACAAAGTGGATTTGCCGGTGAAGCTGGAATTGCCGCCGCCCGCCGCCGTCGTGGATGTTTGCTGCACGAGCGGGCAGGGGATTGAAGCGCTGAAGGACGCCATCAAGTCGCTCGTCTGGGCGGGCGAAATCAAGGCCGAGATGCTGCAGGTGGCCATCAACTCGCGGCATCAGGACGCGCTGGGCCGCGCCCGCGCCGCCACGCGCCAGGCGGCGGAGGCGTTGCGCACCGGGCTGACGCTGGAACTCATGGCGTTCGACCTGCGTATCGCGGCCAACGCCGTCGGCGAAATCGTGGGCAAGACCGCCACCGAAGATTTGCTGGACGCCATCTTCAGCACCTTTTGCATCGGAAAGTAAAGCCGGCATGAGCCGGCGTTGGGCCACCATGCCCCGGTCAATTCTCCGGCCCAGGAAATGTTTAATGCTTCCGGCAACCGCCTTTGCCCCGGCTCAAACGCCCGCAACGACGCCGGCAAAACCACGGCGGCGGTTTCCGTGGCGAAACCGAATTTCATTTTTTGACACGCGCCCGTGGCTGTTTATCCTGCCGCATGCACATCGTTCAAGTTTCCCTCGGCGAGCGGAGTTACCCCATCAAAGTTGGCGGCGGTTTGATGCCGCGCCTCGGCGCGGAGTGTGCCGCGCTCAAACTGGGACAGCGCTGCGCGGTCATCACCGATGCCAATGTCGGCAGACATTTTGCCAAGGCCGCGTTGAAATCGCTTTCCGCGTCCGGCTTTGAGCCGGTGCTCATCACCGTTCCCGCCGGGGAAAAATCCAAGCGCCTCGCCATCGTGGAAAAATGCCACGACCAACTGGCGGCGCACCGGCTGGAACGAAAATCTTTCATTGTCGCGCTCGGCGGCGGCGTGGTTGGCGACCTCGCCGGCTTTGTGGCGGCGACTTATCTGCGCGGCATCCCGTTTGTGCAGGTGCCGACGACGCTGCTCGCGCAGGTGGATAGCTCCGTCGGCGGCAAGACCGGCGTGAACCTCAAGGCCGGCAAGAATCTCATCGGTGCGTTTTACCAGCCGCGCCTGGTGTTGTGTGATTTGGATGCGCTGAAAAAGTTGCCGAAGCGCGAATACATTTCCGGCCTTGCGGAGGTCATCAAATACGGTGTGATCTACGACGCCATTCTTTTCGCGCAGCTCGAACGCAACCTGCCCAAGTTGCTTCAGCGCGATGAGGCGACATTGATGGCGGTCATCGCACACTGCTGTGAAATCAAGGCGGAGGTCGTCGGGCAGGATGAGACGGAAAGCGGCCTGCGCGCGATCCTGAATTTTGGCCACACCATCGGCCACGCGATTGAAAACAGCTCCGGCTACGGAAAGTTTTTGCACGGCGAGGCGATCGCCATCGGCCAGGTCGCGGCGGCAAAGTTGTCGCACGAGCTCCTCGGCCTGCCGTCGGGCGAGCTGGAACGGATTAAGAAATTATTTGTCCGTGCCGGCTTGCCGGTGAAGATCCGGCTGGACACGGCGCGGCGCAAAAAACTTTTCGCGGCCATGAAGCTGGACAAGAAGGTCAACGCCGGCGAAATCAAATTTGTGCTGGCCCAAAAAATCGGCAAGGTGATTTGGAACCAGCGCGTGGCGGAAAACTTGATCGGCCGCGCGCTTGACACCCCTTGAATTTCCATTAAAACCAGACGCGTTCACCACCCTCAAAAAAAATGAAACTTGGCATCAACACTTTTCTATTCACCTCGCCGTTCACCAACAAAAGCACGGGGCTGTTCCGAAAATTCAAGGCGTGGGGGTTTGACGGCGTTGAAATCGCCGTGGAAAACCCGGCGGACGTTGATCCGGTGTTTGTGAGAAAAGAGCTGGACCAGCACAGCCTGGTTTGCACTTCGGTCTGCGCCTGTTTTCCGCCCAGCCGGGATCTGCGCGGCACCCCGGCGCAACAGCGCGCCACCATTGTTTACCTGAAGCGGCTCGTGGACATCGCGGGCGTGCTGGGCACGGACATTGTCATGGGGCCGCTCTATTCGGCGACGGGGCGGGCGGGAGCGGTTCCGGCGGCGGAATACCAGCGCCAATGGCGGACGGTGCGCGGGCATCTAAAGACGATCTGTGATTATGCCGAAGCGCACGGCAAGGTGATTTGCCTGGAGCCGCTGAACCGGTTTGAAACTGATTTTCTGAACACGGTGGAGCAGGGGTTGCGGATGATTCGCGAGGTGAAAAGCCCGGCGCTGAAGCTGCTGCTCGACACGTTCCACATGAACATCGAGGAAAAAAATCCGGCGGCGTCCATCCGCCGCGCCGGCCGGCACGTCGGCCACATCCATGCGAGCGCGAGCGACCGTGGAACGCCGGGCAACGACCACGTGGACTGGCCGGAGATGGCCAAGGCCTTGAAAGCCATCCGTTATCAAGGCGCCGTGGTGATCGAGTCGTTCACGCAAGACGTCAAGGTGATTGCGCGCGCGGCGGCGATCTGGCGGAAGATCGAGCCGCGCCGTGACGACATCGCCCGCAAAGGCTTGTTGTTTTTGAAAAAGACCTTGAAGTGAAGAAATCATGAAAACATTAGCTGCGTTATTACTGGCGTTGATTTTTCTGGCCCCCGCCACAAGTCAGGCCGAAGACCGGAGAATCGTTATGATTGCCGGCCAGCCGAGCCATGGTCCGGGCGAACATGAGTATCGCGCCGGGCTATTGCTGTTTCAGAAATGCCTGGCTGGTTTTCCCGGCATCACGGTGGCGGTTTACAGCAACGGATGGCCGTCCGATGCAGCGGTGTTTCAAGGCGCGGCGGCGGTGGTGCTCTACACCGATGGTGGACCGGGGCATCCGGGGTTGCAGGCTGACCATCTGCAACAACTGGGTGGGCTGGCCAAGCAGGGCACCGGACTGGCGTGCCTTCATTACGCCTGCGAGCCAACGATTGAAAAAGGCGAAGCCGAATTCATTGACTGGTTTGGCGGCTGCTTTGAAATCAACCGCTCGGTCAATCCCCGCTGGGAGGCCGATTTCAAGATTTTACCGGATCATCCCATTGTTCGTGGCGTGAAGCCGTTCAAGCTGAAAGACGAATGGTATTTCAACATGCGCTTTCGCGATGGCTTGCAGGGGGTGAAGTTGATTCTCGCCGCCGTGCCGCCGCCGGCGACGATGAGCCGCCACGATGGTCCGCACGAGGGAAATCCCGCCGTGCGCGCGGCGGTGGCCAAGGGCGAACCACAGGCGGTCGCCTGGGCGGTTGAACGGGCCGATGGCGGGCGCGGCTTCGGCTTCACCGGCGGTCATTATCATAAGAACTGGGGCGATGATAATTTTCGCAAGGTGGTGTTGAACGCAATCCTCTGGGTGGCCAAGGTGGAGGTTCCGGCCAATGGTGTGAACTCAACCGTCACCGCCGCCGACCTGTTGGAGAATCTTGACCAGAAAGCCGGCCGGCAAAAATGATTGAAGTTCAAACCAGCCGGCGGAGTTTCAGCAGGGTCAAGTCGTCGGCCAGATGAATTTGATTGCTGGCTTTGAGCAGTTTTTCCGCGAGGAGATTGAGATCCAACTGGCCGTCTGGAGAACCGGCAAATTGCTCTTTTGCCAGCCGGGCCAGGCCGGCTTGATCCAGCATGTTTTCATCCCCGTCAAAAATTTCCGTGGCCCCGTCAGTGAACATCAGCAGCGTTTCGCCCGGGGCGAGCTGCGCTTGATATTCCGTGTATTGCCGGTCCGGCCACATTCCGAGCGCGCTTTGCGCCTGCCCCAGAGTCTCGGTCTTGAGGTCGTGGCGAAGAATGATGGGTGAGGGATGGCCGGCGCGGACGCAGCGGATGTGGCCGCAGGTCGCATCGTAAACCACATAGGTGGCGGTCGCAAAAAAACCGGCATCATGCACCAATCCGTGCAGCCGCCGGTTGATGGTGCGCATGAAGAACGCGGGCGTGTTCAATTTGTCGCGGTGGTCGTCCCAGAGCATCCGCAGTTGCATGGTGTAAAGCGCGGCGGCCATGCCATGCCCGATGGCGTCCGCCACCAGCAGGCCATAGCGATGCGCGCTCAATTGCTCGACGCGGTAAAAATCGCCGCCGATGATGTCCCGGGCTTGATAAACAACCTGGATTTCCAGCCGCCGGTCGCTGGGCAGTTGGCTGACGAGGGATTGTTCCTGAATGGATTTGGCGCGCAGCAAATCGTGCAGGTTGTGGCGCAGGTCGCGAAACACTTCGATGCCGCCAATCACGTCGCCGCCGGCGTTTTTGAGCGGGGCCACGGAAACCTCCACCGGCAGCCGCTGCTGGGATTTGCACTGGGCAAAAACCAGCAGGGGTTCGCCGCTTGGCTGGTTGGTGACGATGCTGCGATGCAGCGGGCAGGTGTCGCGGCCGCACAGGCAATGCCCGTCCTTGTCCACATGACAGAGGAGGTTGTCGTAACATGATTTTCCAACCACCTCGTCCGCCCGCCAGCCGGTGATGCGTTCGGCGGCCTGGTTCCAAAAAAGGATTTCGCGGTTGACGTTGGTGATGTAAACGCCATCCGCCAGGGAGTTCAGCATTTCCGGCTCCGAAAGATCATCAAGAAGACATCCGGTGGTGGGCAAGCCGCTCGTTTTCATGGAGCTTATGATTGGTGGAACCGGCTTCAAGATGGCCCCCGATTTTCAGCATTGCAAATTTAAACTTCAGTTATCTGCCTGGCTTCAGGCTGCCCGTTGCCTTTCATTGTCGCCCCGGCGGCAAAATTCTAAACTGCTTGCGCACCTTGCGGTTCTTGTTGAATATAAAAAAATCTATCCTGCCAAACGCTTCGTTCGCGCCGCATAAAACCCGGCGGCGCGCCAACCAGCCAATGGCGGCAAATTTTATGAATACCACCGTCACCCGAATCCTTGTGGGCGCACTGGCGCTCGTCACCTTTGCCGCGGCGGCCGCCGACTTCTATGTTGCGCCCGATGGCAGCGACGCCAATGCCGGTTCGCCGGCCCGGCCGTTCGCTTCGCTCGAACGCGCCCGCGACGCCGTCCGCGCCCTGAAGCATGCAGGGCCGCTCAAGGAGCCGGTGACGGTGTGGCTGCGCGGCGGCGTGTATCAGTTGAACCAGCCGGTGGTGTTCACGCCGGCCGATTCGGGGACGGCGGCCGCGCCCGTCACCTATGCCGCGCCGCCGGGCGAACGCGCGATCTTGAGTGGGGGCGTGCGGCTCACCGGCGTTTGGCAGCCGACGCCGGGCAAGCCGTTCTTTCAGCTGGCGGTGCCATCGGCGCGCGACGGCAAATGGATTTTTAATTCGCTGTTCGTCAACGGCCAGTCGCGGACGCGGGCGCGCTATCCAAATTACGGCGAGAAGGAACTGCGGGCCGCCGGCCGCGAACCGGGCGGCGATCCGCGTCAGGCGCTGCAATATCAGCCCGGCGATTTCGATCCGGCGTGGACCAATCCGCAGGACATGGACGTGGTGCTGCTGTGTTCTTGGACGCCGACGATCCATCGCGTCAAGGAGGTGCTGCCGGCGCAGCGCGTGCTCCGCTTTTTCAGCGCGCACAGCCGCCCGGTGGATTTCTGGGAGCGCAATTTCCGCTACTACATCAGCAATGTGTTCGAGGCGCTGGATGAGCCGGGCGAGTGGTATCTGAACCGGCACACCGGAATGCTTTATTATTATCCGATGCCCGGCGAAGATTTGACCCGGGCCGAGATCGTCGCCCCGGTGCTCAAGTCCACGATGATCGAATTCGCGGGAGACCTTGCCGGCGCGCGCGGCATCGAGCATTTGAATTTCCGCGATTTGCATTTTCTCCATGTGGATGGCGACCTGGACCGTTACAACGGCATGTATCGCCAGGCGCACATGTTCCTCAGCTCGGCGGTCGCGGCGCGCGGACTCCGCCACGCTTCGTTCGAGCGTTGCGAATTCGCCCAGCTGGGCGAGTATGCCCTGGAACTGGCCGACGGCTGTCAGGACGTCGCCGTGCGCCAATGCCATTTCTGGGACCTCGGCGCGGGCGCCATGCAGCTGGGCGTCACGGATCTGCCCACGCTCCTGACGCCGCTGGAAGCCGGCGCGAAACCCGGCCGCACCGCCGAGCCCCGCCGCGAAGTGAACGATCTGGTGATTGACAACAACTGCATCCACCGGCTCGGCACCATCTGGCATGGCTGCTACGGCATCGGCAACCGCTTTGCGTCGCGGACCAAAATCACGCACAACGAAATCTTTGACATCCACTACATTGCCATCGGGCTGGATGCGCGATGGAATTGGAAGGGCGAGAAATATTCCTACGGCACTGAAATCGCCTACAATCACCTGCACCATCTGGGCCTGCGCTATCAGACCGATGCCGCCGGCTTTTACCAGTTCGGCCCGCTGGACACGCACATCCACCACAACCTGATCCACGACACCCTTGCCTATCCCTACATCGCCGGTTTTGCGGGCATCTATTTGGATGAAACGTCGCGCGGCGCCGTGGTGGAGAACAACCTGGTCTACAATGTTGATTGGTTTGCCTTTTTCCAAAATTTCGGAACGGACAATCTCATCCGGAACAACCTTGGGGCGTTTGCCCGCAACGGTTTTCTGGGCCGTGGCGGCGTGAGCAAAAGCTGGCCTTCGAATTATTTTGAAGTGACCCGCAACATTTACCTCACCCGCGAGCACACTGCGGTGGAGCGCCAGTTGGAGCCGGGCACGAAGCCGCCGGTGCTGCGCCAGAACCTGTATTGGACGCTCGCCCAAGATCCGGCGCTGACCTTCGCGGGCAAGAGCTTCGCCGCGTGGCAGGCGACGGGATACGATGCCGGTTCAGTCATTGGCGATCCCGGCTGCCGCAACCCGGCGGCGTTCGATTTTTCCCTGCCGCCGGACGCGCCCGCGTGCCGGCAGATCGGGTTTGTTCCCTTCGATGACGAAATCCGCAAGGCCGGACTTTATGGCGACGCCGCGTGGTGCGATTTACCCAAGGGCTATCCGCCGCGCAAGCCCTCCGCCATCTGGACCGAGGCGGATCTCGCCCGGTTCAATAATTTTGATCTGGATTTCAACCTCATGAAAGACGGCGCCGAACCGCCGTTTCCCCAGAGCGCCAACACGAAGAACGCCGGCTTCACCGTCACCAGCGAAATCGCCGGCACCCACGGCAAAAAATGCCTGAAGTGCACCGATAGGCAGGGGCTGCCGAAAAATTTCTATCCCTATTTCAACTTCGCCCCGCACGGCCTCAGCCAGGGCGCGATCAGACTCACCTTTTCGGTGCGGCAGCCCGCCGTGAATCCCGCGAAATTCTCCGTGGGGATGCGCGGCGACGCGGACGTGGGCGGGCCGGCGGTGGTCATTGGGCGCGACGGCGTGGTGCAGGCCAAAGGCAGGAATATCACCAAGCTGGTGCCGGGCGAGTGGACGCATTTTGAAATCCGCTTCGACCTCGGGGTGAAGAACACCGGCCATTACACACTCACCGTCCGCAACCGCGCCGGTGAGACCACCCACACGCTGCCGTTTGCCGGGCCGGCCTTCAAGGCCATCAAGTGGCTTGATTTCTCCATGCCCGACGATGCCGACGGCGTGGCCTACCTGGACGATCTGCATTTTCAAGTCACGGAGTCTCGCTGAAGCCCGGGGTTTATGATTGGGAAAGCATTGAGCCGTATGGCCTCCGCTATCTGAAAATCACCGTGCCCGCTGGCGCGTGCCGCGTTGAGCGCATCCATCTGCGCGAGTATGCCAACATGGCCACGCGAGGATTGGAAGTCTGCCGGGCTTGGCGAAACTGGCCGGGGGAGGCTGGCCGGTTTGGCGCTTGAAGATGACCTTCAAATATTCGGGATGTTCAATGCCCGTCACTTCGGCGATTCGCGGCAGGGTCCAGTCCGTTTTCGCCGGCGTTCAGGGTTCAATTGCCCGGACGCAGATTGGGCAGCTCTCCTTCCGCCTGGCTCCTGCCGATTGCTCATTTGAAGAGAATTGCAATCGGCTCGGGCCGAACTTTTGCGAGCTCAAAACCGTAGGTGATGGCTTCAGCCTGATACGGAATGATCTTTCCCCAGCGTGCAGTAGTCTCAACTCTTCGTGCAGTAGCTTCTGGACGATGTGCAGTAGTCTCAATTCTTCGTGCAGTAGCTTCTGGACGACGTGCAGTAGTCTCAATTCTTCGTGTAGTAGCTTCTGGACGATGTGCAGTAGTCTCAATTCTTCGTGTAGTAGCTTCTGGACGACGTGTAGTAGTCTCAATTCTTCGTGTTGAAGGTTCAACATGAAACATTGAAGTCCCAAAACCGGTCAAAAAGGCGATAAAACCCGATTTTTTGATGATTTAGTCAAAAAATGTGGAAAACGGGCAGGCCGGACCCGATTTCAGCCCGTGTCGCCCGCGCGCCGGGGGAAGTTGCCGGGACGACCGTCCTCACCTGACTCGCTCCGTTGGTGGGCGGGTTGGGCGTGGGCGGGGAGCGAGCCAAAACCAGCCGTCAGGAGGAAAGCGGGTCAAAGCCAAATAATCCCGATAAATTATCATTTATTGTTGACGCTGTCTAAAAACCGAGGCAAATTTATCGCAATTCACGAAGTGACAAATAATATTAAGTGTTTAATTGCGTAATTTTTTAGCTTTAGCCGCATAAACCCCAATTATGATGCGCCATCCAGCTGCGGAAGTTTCATCAGGCGATTTGCCTTTGCAAATCGCGAGTTTTTTTTCTGCCCACCGTTTATTTGTTTAAATCAGACCAGCCCCGTATCTTTAAGTTCAAAATAATATGAAGACTCCCTTCTCATCTCTGCGCGCCACGCTCCGTTCCTTTGCCGTGGTGCTCGCCGTCCTCACCGGTCTGCTGGCCCTGTCGCCGGCGGCGCAGGCGACGATTAACACCAACATCGCCAAAGGCAACTGGAGCGTGGGTGTGAACTGGGCCGGAGGGAGCGCGCCCTCGGCGGGCGGCGGCTCGGAAGTCACGAACTATTTCATCCCCGCCGCCACCGACTACAGCACCAACGACCTGGCGGGCGGCTTTTGGCTGAATCAGTTGTATTTGACGAATAGTCAGGTCGTCAGTTTGAACTCCGGCAGCGCCGGCAATTATCTGCTCTTCACCAGCTCCATCGCGGGTGCTCTGCCCTTGATCACCAATGCCAGCAGCGGCGCCGTCAATTATACCAACAATATCGCCATTGTGCTGGCCACCAACCTGACGATTGGCACGCAGTTGGGAACCATTGTCATCAACAGCAACATCACCGAAAACACGAAGTCCCAATTAATCGTTAGTGGCAGCGGCGCGGTCATGCTCGCCGGCAGCAACACCTACAGCGGCGGCACGGTCATCAACAACGGCACACTGACAGTCAACGGTTCCATTTTTTCTCCCAATACAAATCTGATCGTCGGCGCCCAGCCCGGTGTCGGCGGCACGAATGTCTTGACCGCCGGCGGCTCCATCACCGTGCAGCAGATTTTGGTGACCAACGTGGCGCTCAACCAGGTGACCAACTCAATTTTCTCCATCAATGGCGGTGGCACGCTGACGACCTCCAATTACCTTGGTTTGGCGGCCAACATCCTGGTGGCCCAAAGTGCCACTTTGAACCTCGGCGGCAACTGGATCATGAATGCCGGCACGAACATCCTCATGAATGTTGGCACAAATACCAGTAGTCAAGCTGGCACGGTCAATTTCTTCAACAGCTTTACCAATGGGCTGGTGCAGGTGAATCCGAACGCGGTGTTGCTGGCCATGCCGGCCAATGTTGTTGGGGCGACGAACGGCATGAACTTGAATATCATCGGCACGAGCAACCGGTTTGTGGTCAATGGCGGCCAGGTCATGGCGACCAACCGGTATGCGGCCAACAATGTTTTTGGCTCTGCCTTGTTCCAAATTAACGGCACAAACAATGTGTTTCTTGTCACCAACGGCGGTTTTGTGCGGACGCTCACGCCCAATTCGCAATCCGGTTTTGGAATAACGGGTGGCTCGGCCAACAGCGGCCTGTATGTGGGCGGCACGAATGCGACCGGCGTCAAGTCCATGGTGATTGGCAGCGCCAACATCGCAAGTGAACGCTACAACTGGCAAGCGGGCAGCTACACCAACTGGCTGGCGGTGGATTCGGGCGGTGTGGTCAGCAACATCAACTTCTTTGGTTATAACACGACCTGGGTGTATGTGACGAATGGCGGCGCGTTATATCACAACGGATTCATCCTCGGCCGTTCAGGTTACAAGAGCCAGATGCTGGTGTCAGGCGTGGACGGGGCGGGAAACAAATCGCTGGTATCTGGCTTGTTCAACAACGCACAATTCACGATCGGCGGCGGCACGGGGACGCCGACGGCTCCGTCTCCTGGATCAAACAACTGGATGCAGGTTGACGCGGGCGGCGTGTTGACAAATGCAGGCTATGTGGCCGTGGGCCAGGACACGAACTCATGGAACAACTGGCTGATCATCACCAATGGCGGCCAGGTGTATGTCGGGACGGCTGCCAATAGCATTAATGGCTATGGCTCGGTGCAGGGCTTGTATGTTGGTCTGGTGAGCGGCTGTTTCTCCAACCGGATAACCCTGGGCGGCGGCACAAACTTGTCGTGGCTGAATCTATCCGGCGGCGGCAAAGTGGTCATCGGTAACGGCGGCGCGGGCTGCTCAAATAACACGGTGACCGTGTTGAGCGGCGGCATTGTCACGAACGTGAACAGCATCATTTTTGACGGCGTCAACCCGGTGTTGAACCTGAACGGCGGGTATCTGGCGGCGGGAGCCAATGGCAACCTGATAGCGACGAACAGCACGACCATCAATGCGACGAACTTTGTGCAGGCGGGCGGGGCGATCATTGATTCGGTCACTTATGCAGCGACGAACGTGTTGCCGCTGTTGTCGGATCCGAACAGCACCGGCGGCGGATTGACGAAGCTGGGCGTCGGCACGCTGGCGCTCTTGGGCGCGAACACTTACAGCGGCAACACGGTGGTCAGTGCGGGGACGCTGGCCTTGAGCGGCAGCGCCTCGATTGCGACCAGCCCGAGGATCACGCTGGCCGGCGGCAGCGTGTTGGACGTGTCGGGCTTGAGCAGCGCGTTCATGCTGGGCGGCGGCCAGGTGTTAAGCAACAGCGCCTCGGCGACCGCAACGATTAATGGCGGGTTCAACACGGCTTCCGGCGTGCTGGCGCTGACGTATGCGGCGGGGACGCCGGCGCTAGCGGTGACCAACGGGACGGTGACGCTCTCGGGCAGCACGGTGTTCGCTGTCAACAACACGGGGGCGGCGTTGACGGCGAACAATTACTGTCTGATCACCAATCTTGCGGGCGGGGTGGTGACTGGGACGCTGCCGCTGGTGACCGTGGGTGGTGGCGGCATTGGTGTGGGGTTGACGAACAACCTGCAAGTGATCGGGAATGCGCTATATCTGGTGGTGCAGTCGACGGCGCCGGTGAGTGTGGCGACGACGCTGGGGTTGAGCAGCTCGGTCAATCCGTCGGTGAATTACGCGCCGGTGATTTTCACGGCGACAGTGCTGACCAATGGGATAGCGGCGACGGCGGCGACGGGCAACGTGGTGTTCCTGGTGGACGCGGTGACGGTGTTCACCAACGGGGTGAACGCTGGCGTGGCGCAATACACGAACAACCTGCTGACGGTGGTGGGCTCGCCGCACGCGGTCGTGGCGGAATATCTGGGGGATGCGAATTACGGCGGGAGCACGAACAGCAGTTTGTCGCAGGTGGTGACGCCGCCGGTGGTGGCGACGAACCTGACGTTCAACCTGACGGGTGGCGGCACGACGCTGAGCTTCAGCTGGCCGACGAATTACCTTGGGTGGGGCTTGCAATCCAACGCGGTGGATTTGACGGTGGGCGGGGACTGGCATTTGGTGCCGGGCTCGACCAACACGACGAGCGTGATCATTCCGGTGGATCCGGGACAGACGAACGTGTTCTACCGGATGGTCAAGCCGTAAGGCGGAGCGAAGGCGGAAAGACTTGAGCAACGAGAACGGATGGCCGGGCTGGCCATCCGTTCTTGCTTTATTTCAACGGGTGGGCGGCCTTTGCCTTTGACGGGTGACGCGAATGCTGGTATTGCCAATCCAATATGTTCAATATGTTGAAACCATGGTTGCGAATGAAGCCAAAGAAATGGAACAGTCTTTGGTGGCTGGCGTCATTTTTCTTGTTTTCGGCCGGGCTGACTGGCGCCGCCAACCCAATTGATTCCGCCTGGTTCACGGTCCTCCAAAATCAGCACAGCCTGACGTTGCCGGATTGGGGGCCATACACGAAGCGCTACATCGGCATTTCACATATTCCGGCGGCCAATGCGGGATTGAGATTTGACGTAAGCGTTTTTCCCGGTTTGTATCGCCGCAAAGCCAGTCCACCCAACGTCCTGTTTGAGTCGGGTTATCATCCCTGGGAGGCGACGGCTGATCTAAACTATTTTTGTTTTCGGCATGAGTTGGAGTGGAAGGATCAAGTTTACGCCGATATTTCCTACGCCAAGCTGGATGACCAGGCCCGGCTGATTCGTGCCGAGTGCGTGAATAATACGGATCTGCCGCAGAACCTCGTGTTGCACTTGATGGCCAGCATGAATTTCCCGTCACCGAATCATCCGGCTTCGGTCGAGCTGCCGCCGGATGCCGTCTGGGTGAGCGCCATTGACTACAAAACCATGGGCTATGCGAAAAGCCGACCGGCGGATGATTTGGTTTATGATGGAAAAAGGCGCGGTGAAATCCGCGCTGACGATTTTGTCAATGGTTCCGGCTTGGGCGGCGGTTTTGGCGCGCTGGTCGGCGATACGGCAGCCTACGAATTCGCAATCAACCGCGCCATGTCCGACGCGCGATTGGTGGTGCGCTACCGGATGGCGGCGGGCGCGAAAACGGATCTGCAATTTGACGGTCTGGCCGGTGATTTGGTTGGTTTTGCCGGAAACGGCAGTTTGCAAACGCAAATTGTGAATGTGGGCAATCTTTCTCCGGGCATTCATCAATTGACCGTGGTTGCAAAAGGCGGGAAGGGCATCGAATTGGACGGCTTTGCGGTCGTCACTGCCGCGAAGTTGGAGCAGGTGGTTTTTCACCATCAGGCCTGGGAACCAAAGCCGGAGAAGCTGCCGGGTCCGAAGCCAAACAGTCTTGTGCTTAAATATCGGGATGCCGATGATTTCTACGGCCTGGCTTGGGAGTTTGATCAATTCGAGGTGCGCCAGTTTCTTTGCAAGGATCTCGATGTGATTTTTCCGTTGTCGGTGCAGAACCATGTCAGCGACACTTTTAAGGGCGACGGCGACGGTCATTATACCGATGTTTTTCTGCGCCCCATCACTATCGCACCCCATGCCCGGCGCGTCATTTACGGGACGGTTTGCAATGGTTCGCGGGCGGAGGTGGAACAGCGGCTCGCGGCGAACCCGTCGGCGGAAACCGGTGAGCAGCTTTATGCCGCCGCCCGGGCGCGGCTGCCCGATTTGAAACCGACCGGGCTGGGAGCGGCGTTTGAATTCAGCCAGCAGCGCATGGCGGCGACGCTGTTGTGCAACGTGGTTTATCCGGTTTACACCCAACGCAGTTACATCAAACACAACACGCCGGGAAAATGGTGGGACAGCCTCTACACTTGGGACTCGGGATTTATCGGGTTGGGGCTGGCGGAATTGGACGTGCAACGCTCGCTGGAATGCCTGAACGCCTACCTGACCGCGCCTGGCGCGCAATCCGCCTTTATTCACCATGGCAGCATGGTGCCGGTGCAATTCTATCTGTTTCTCGATCTCTGGAATCGGACCCAATCACGGGAGTTGCTCGAATACGCCTATCCGCGACTGAAGCAGTATTACGAATTTTACATCGGGCGGCTGGGCAGTTCGACCATGGGGAAATTCAAGTCCGGCGTGTTGAGCCCGTTTGACTATTTCTACAACTCCGGCGGTTGGGATGATTATCCGCCGCAGAAATACACTGGTGATCACAAGCTTGGAAACAGCATGGCACCGGTGGCGACCACGGCCCATGCCATTCGCATCGGAAAAATCATGATCATGGCCGCCGAGGCTTTGGGCCGGACCGCAGACGTGCTCGCTTGCCAGAAGGAAATCGCTTCGTTGACCGGCGCCTTGGAAAAGAATTCCTGGGATGAGGCCTCGGGCTATTTTGGATTTTTACAGCACAACGAAGCCGGCCAGCCGGCCGGACTGTTGAGATACGGGAATGGCACCAATTTCAACATGGGCATGGACGGGGTTTATCCTTTGGTCGCTGGCATTGGCACGCCGGACCAGACAAAAAAAATGCTGGAGCATCTTGAGTCGCCCGCCCGCCTCTGGAGCCGGATCGGTTTAAGCGCGGTGGATCAATCCGCGCCGTATTATCGCAATGACGGTTATTGGAATGGCACGGTGTGGATGCCGCACCAATGGTTTTTTTGGAAAGCGATGCTCGATCTGGGCGAGGGTGATTTCGCTTGGCAGATCGCGCGGCGGGGACTGGATTTATGGAAAACGGAAGTGGATGCCTCTTATAACTGCATGGAGCATTTTCTGATTGCGACGGGGCGCGGTGCCGGCTGGCATCAGTTTGGCGCCCTCTCAACGCCGGTGCTCAAGTGGTATTCGGCCTATTGCCGTCCCGGAACTTTGACGACCGGCTTCAACGTGTGGATCTCCCGCCAGCAGTTTGCGGCGGACGGTTCCAGCTTGGAGGCGGACTTGAAGATTTTCCCATCAGAAAACCCCTCCGGCCACTCCGATTTGGTGGTTTGCCTGAATCCGGATTTTACCTACGTGGTTCAATGGAACGGGCTCGCCGTCAATTCCAAAGAAATTGCGAAAGGACTGTTGGACATTCAAATTCCTACCGGGGAAAAAACGGGAAGCTTGATCATAAAAAAAAAACAAGAAAGCGACTTAATGGGAATTTGGCAGCGGAATATCCCGCGCTTGACCCGAATAAATTATTCGTCCGATGGGCAAAGCCAGTTTGGCGAAACCCGGCCGTGAACCATAACGTCTTTTGACGTGGACATGACAAGAAGATTCAAACTGCCGCTGTGGGGATTCCCGTTGGCGATCGCTGTCCTGGTGGCGGGTTTTGGCTGGTGGGGCCACATTCAGTTGCGCAAAACCATTGAGAAAGAGTTGAAGAACCAGCTGAACGCCACGCTCAACGCCAACGTGACGGCGCTGGAGATCTGGACGACCAACCAACTCAAGCTGGCCACCGCGCTGGCCACCGAAGCGTCCGTGCATGATCTCAGCCTCCGGCTGTTGGCGGAAGGTCGGCCCGACCGTTCGCGCGGGCAAACCTACCGGCCGGAAGCCGAAGAGTTGGCTGGCTACCTGCAGCCTCGGTTGAAAATGATGGGCTATGAAACCGCCCAGTTGGTGACCACCAATTTCACCGTCATCGCCACCTCCCAGCGTAATTGGCTGGGTTTCGGGCAGCCGATTTCAGAAGCGCACACCAACAAGTTCGCCGAATTATTTGCCACCGGCCAACCGGTCATCATCACCCCGTTCAAACCGGATCTCCTTTGGCAAAAGCGCCCTTTGAAATCGGGTTTGGGATTCCAAGGAACCAACACCAATGCCCGGCACAATGTCCGCTTGGTGCCAGCCAAGGGCGGGCATAGCCGTCGCGGGGACATCACGTTGATGCAGGTGGCGGCGCCCATCCGCCGCGGCCCCGACCCAGCTTCCGGTGCGCTGGCCATGATCATCAATCCGGACAACGAATTTTCCCGGATTCTTTCCGTGGCCCGTTCGGGCGAGTCCGGTGAAACCTATGCGTTTGACCAGACGGGCCTGCTGATCTCACACAGCCGTTTTGATGACCAGTTGCGGCAGCTTGGATTGCTGGCCGCCACCAACTCTAGTTCCGCCCTGAATCTGCGGCTGCACGACCCGGGCGGTGATTTGACCCGGGGTTACAAAATGGAAGACAACGAGGAAGCTGGCCGGCCCTTGATCCAGATTGTGGCCGAGGCCATGGAAACCGAAAAAGGCGTGATGGTGACGCCCGTGCGCGACTACCGCGGCGTCCCCGTCGTGGGCGCGTGGCGCTGGCTGCCGCAGCTTGGCTTTGGCGTGGCCACGCAGATTGATGCGGTGGAAGCCTTTCATCCGCTGCACATGCTGCAATGGCTCTTCGTGGCGTTGACCCTGCTGCTGCTGTTGTGTGCCGTCGGCATCTTTGTCTTTTCCTACGCCAATATCATTTCCCAGCGGCAGTTGAACGAGGCGGAATTGAAGCTCAAGCAACTCGGCCAATACACCCTGGCGGAAAAAATCGGCGCCGGCGGCATGGGCGTGGTTTACCGGGCGCACCATGCGCTGATGCGCCGCGAAACGGCGGTCAAGCTGCTCCTGCCCGACCGGGCGGATCCCGTCGCCATCGAACGCTTCGAGCGGGAGGTGTGCCTGACTTGCCAGCTCACCCATCCCAACACCATTCAGGTTTATGATTACGGCCACACGCCGGACAATATTTTTTATTATGCGATGGAATTCCTCCAAGGGCTGAATCTCCACACGCTGGTCGCCCGCTTCGGTGCCGTGCCCGAAGGCCGGGTGATCCATATCTTGTCGCAGGTGTGCGGTTCGCTCGCCGAGGCGCACAACCTGGGACTGATTCATCGCGACATCAAGCCGGGCAACATCTTTCTTTGCCAGCGCGGCGGCTTGCCCGACTGCGTGAAGGTTCTGGACTTCGGCCTGGTCCGCGAATACCGCGCCGAAAGCGACGGGCAAAACCAGCTTGCGGAACCGGCCGCCATCGAAGGCACGCCCTGGTTCATGCCGCCCGAATCTTTTATGGCTCCCGCCGCCGGCGATCCGCGGAGCGACCTCTATTCCGTCGGTGCGCTCGGCTACTATTTGTTGACGGGCGGAAAATATGTTTTTGAGGGCGAATCCATCTCGGCCATTCATGAGCGGCAGCTCGCCGGCGACCCCGTTCCGCCGGGCCGGCTCACCCGCAATCCCATCAGCCTGGAACTGGAACGACTCATCCTGCGCTGCCTGGCCGCCGCGCCGGAACAGCGTCCGCAATCGGCGGGCGAGCTGTGGACATTATTGCAGGCCAGCCCCGGGGCGGCGGACTGGAAGCCGGAGGATCGCCTGTTGTGGTGGGAAAATTTTCAAAGCCAGCCGGTCGCGGGCGATGCCGGGGAGGCTGCCGCCACGCCCCGGCCCACCGTGAGCGTTGACTTTGCCGGCCGGATGCCGCCGGACGAACCAGTCCCTTGATGCTCCGGTCTGGCTTGGATTGGGCCGCAAAACGTGGCAGGATATTTTCATGGATGTTGACCTCACCGGTTTTACACCGCCACAACAGCAGGCGCTGTTCGATTTGCTCGTTCTGGTCATGTATGCGGACGGCCACTTGAGCGCCACGGAAGACGAACAACTACAGCGGTTGTTGGCGGCGATGGGTTATGCCGATGAACTTGACCGGCAGCGCGCTTTTGATGCCGTCGTGACCCGGATGCGGCCCTGTCTGCAATCTATTCAAAACGCCAAAGACCAGGCGCTGTTATTGGCCGATGCCTTTGCCGGCCGCCGGCAGCAGAAACAGGTGCTGGCGGCGGTGGAAAGCATCATCACCAGCGACGGCCATGTGAGCACCTGGGAGAACACGCTGCTGTCGGAGCTGCGCCTAAAATTCAGACTTTAACCATCATGAAATCCGCCTACGAACTCGCCATGGAGCGATTGAATAAGACCGCTCCCGTCGCCAAACTTACCGCCGCCAAGAAAAAAGAACTCGCGGATTTGGATTCCCGTTACGCCGCCAAAATTGCCGAAAGAGAAATAGCCCTTCAGAACCAAATCGCCAAGACGGCCGGTGATCCGGAGGCGCAGGCGGCATTGCGCGAGCAATTGGCCGGCGAGCGCAAAAAAATCCAGGCCGAGCTCGAGGATAAAAAAGAACTGGTGCGCAAAGCGGCAAATTGAATTCCCCGCCTGGCTGGCTGGCGACGAGCTGGCGAGGCTCAGTTTTTCCGCTGCGCCGGCTGAAACCCGCAACGCCCGCCCGGCAACCGCCGGCATGCTACCAGCTAATTTCTACGCCGAAGTTCATCAAAGCGGACGCAGAGGTCTTCCGAGCTGTTTATCATTTCCCTGCCCGGAAACCATCCCCTCCGCAATGGCCCGGCCCAAAGGGTCCCAATCAAATCAATCATGCTGTTATAGTTCGTAACGACCTTGCGTGAGACTTGCTCAGTTTCAGGCTGTCTGGCTGCCGCCTAAAATACGGCAGCTGGCGTGCCATCATGGCGGAATTCCCATGACGAGCAGTCCGAAACCATGAGTTCCTCCTGTTTCATGCGTTTAATGCAAGCCAGGCGGCGTTCGTTGCTTAGCAAGTGACATCGCCCAAGCGCCCCTTATTCTTCGATTTGTTTGAAGGAAGTTTGATTATGAAAATACTATTAATAAGCATGCTGGCGTTGATTGCCGCCGGCAATTCAACCGCGTCATTGATTTCAATTCAAACCTTAACTCACGGAACGAGGACGGTTGCGGGCAATCGTTCAGTTGATCCGGCTTTGACTGGAAGCGTTGATTCAAGTTTCGAAAAGAACGGCCTCAAGCCGGTGGTGCTGATTGATTTGAATGTCAATGGCGGCTACTACGGAAACTTATATTCCGGCAGGGTGACCGCCGGCGAACCTTTGGCGGGGGCTTTACCCATGCAAGTCAGGGTGGCGCCGCCCGAACCGGGAACCATGGCTGCAGCAGTTGCCCAGGATGGAACTAAAGGAATCATGTCAAGAATCGCAAAAGCCGGCCCCATAGCCCATGCCAGCCGGGTCATTACCATTGGCTCATCGATTTCGGTCTATGCCGTAGCGGTTGAGCCAATAGCTCTGGCGCTGGCAGTTTTGGTCGCCATGTTATTAACGCTGGCCGGCTTAAACCGTTTTTGGGGAAATATGAGCACCTTGGGGGAAATGAAGTGATGCCACCCGGGTAACGTGACCGGGATATATGTATCTGAAAATTAAAAATATCAGGCTGCTTCACGAGCGGCGATATATCCATTTTAAGGGGATGGGCTACCGCGCTTTTACTTGGGCGGTCATCGCTCTGATTCTGTCACTTGTGTTCGCGGGGGGTTATAAGCTGGAACAACGGTTGAAGGGGCATTATCAGCGGCAGGAAGAAACCCAGCTGCAAGCGGCCGCCTGGAAGAGCTACACGCAGGGCGACTATCGCGCCGCCAGCATCATTGCCGACCGCACGCTGGCGCTCAACTCCAACAATGTGCTGGCCTGCCGCCTCATGGCTCAACTCGCCGACGAGACCCATTCCCCGTTGACATTGGAATGGCTGCAGCGACTGGCTCAAATCGAGCCCACGCTGGAAAATAAATTATTTTTGGCGTCCACCGCCCTGAATTACCAGAACCCGCCATTCTCCCTGACGGTTCAGATATTGAGCGAACTGAATCCCCTCGCGCCGGAGAGCGCTGGCTATCAGGTGGTCGCCGCCAAACTAGCCCTTAAGAATAATGATATCCCAGAGGCTAAATCCCGCATCGAAAAAGCTGTCGCGCTGGAGCCCAGTAACAACCTGTTCCGCTTGAGCCTGGCATCCATGCAAGCCAGCCTGACCAATGGCACTTATAACTCCCTGGGTCTGATTGATAAAAAGGGCGCCGATCAGAATATCGGGCAGTTGGTCCTGCGCGAAATGGTTGCCGAACGGTTGTTCTATCATGATTACTCGGCCGCCGGCCGGTATTCGGATGAATTGACCGCCCATCTGAATGCCTCTTTGGACGATCAGTTACAGAATCTGGATATCCTTCTTGAGCTTAAAAGTAAAACCATCAACCCGCGCTTAAAAAGCGCACAGAACCGGGCGATCAGCAATCCCGTCGCCGTGGCAAAAGTGGCAGCCTGGATGCGGGACCACGGTTATCTGGCGGAAAGCCTGGATTGGCTGACCGATTTGCCGATTGAGTCGCTGGTGCAAACACCAGTTCAAATAGCTTTGGCCCAGGGATATCTCCAAAGCGGCAATTGGTTTGCGCTGCGAAAGCTTACGACGCAAAGAAACTGGGGGGAATTTGAATACCTGAGATTTGCCCTGCAATTCCGCGCTTACACGAAGCTCGGAGCACCAGGATTGGCGTCAAGCAGTTGGACTTCAGCCATGATCGAGGCCAACACTCATCGCGAACTCATGATGCAATTGCTGGAACTGGCAAAAACTGGCAGGCGCAGCAGGCGCAGGAAGAAATTCTCCTGCAAATGGTTCAAGAGTTACCCAATGAATCTTGGGTTTCACAAGAATATGAACGTTTGTGTGTTGATAGTGGCAATACCATGGGATTGCGCCAGCTTTACACCATATTGTCGGCCAGATTCCCCAATGAAATCATCTACAAGAACAATTTCGTGGCGGCTTCGCTGTTGTTGGCGATTGATCTGCGCGAAGCCTACCGGATGGCGGCGGAGAACTATGCCAGCGCCCCCGGCAATCCCGCCGTGGTTTCCACCTACGCCTTTGCGCTGCATCTGCAGGGTTGGGACAAGCAGGGAATCGCGCTGCTAAAAAAGCTTCCCTCCCAAGACCTGCTCCAGCCGTCCGTGGCATTCTACTATGGCATATTGCTGGCGGCCGCCGACAAGCATGATCTGGCCAAACCCTGGCTGGATATATGCCAGGCCCAAGGCCGCTTGCTGCCCGAAGAGCATGTCCTGTTGGACGCCTCCCTCCAATAAGCCGCCCGCAGCTGAATATGGCCTTGTCCCTTTCCACGCGAACCGGTTAATCGCGCACTCGCTGCAAATAACCTGACGTCTGATGCAGTTCCTTTGCCGGTTGCCCCCAAATGTTCTTAAAATCCCAAGGTAGTAAAACTCTTCCGTGAACATCTCCTGTTCCACTGGTTACTACCTAAAAGGAAATAATAATAAGTATGGGCGGTGGCCGCTTCGTGATTTAAGGGCCACCGCCCATGCGTTTCGCCCCGGCAACCGCTTACCCGCTTGAAACCCGCACCGTTTGCCGGGCCGGCGATGCCGGCAGCGGGAACCTTTCGCCGGGCGCCGGGCGCCGCCGGTTGGCAAGGGGAACCTAGGCTCCCCTTGGCCACCGGCTAGCTGCCCGCCGCCGGTTGCAGGAGCCGGGCCAGGTCCGTTTGCAATTTTGCGAAGACCCGCCGCAGCGCCTCCTGTTCCGCCGGCAGGAGGCGGCCGGAGGGCAGCAGCTTGCCCATGGCCTTCACCAGATCCCCGAGTTCATCCATCAGCCGGTGACAGGCCGGCAGCCGCTCCTCCGGGCGCAACGGCGGCACCGGCGCCGCCGGCACAAACCGCCCGCCCGCCAGCGCGCAGACCCAGTGCGCCAGCCGCTGGGCATCCGTCGCCGCCATCAGCAGCGCCAGCACATCCAGCGGATTGCGCGCGCCGCTGGCGTCAATGCCGGCGGGTTCCGTCCATTTATGGACAAGCGGGCCGGAGCGGCCCAGCCGACCCGCGATATGTTTGATGCCCTTGGGGGCAAAGAGTTCCCGGAGCAATTCCCATGATTTCATAACCCATAGTTGAATGATGGTTGGAAGTGTTGACACCCTTTCCCCGGACGACACCAGAAGGAGCCACAAACGCACAGGGAAAACTGAAACCGTTTTAGGGAAACTTGCCGGAATTGGCAAGCGGGAAGTTTGACCAGCAATAAATGCCGATGAACCTGGCTGAAAGGTTTTTCAGCGCCAGCAGCGCGATATCTTTGTAGTAACTGGAATAAAAAGATTTTCCAGCTCCGTCAGGAGCGGCATGTTTTTCATCGGTTGTTTCGGGAAGATACCGCCCCGACGGGGCTGAATTTTCTAATTGGGATGGTTTTTTCTTGCGACTGGCTGGTCAGCGGTTCTTTCGTCCAAACCGGAACCAATGGGCAAATATGGGTCAAGGTCATCAATACCCAGAATAGCGTTGGGTTGGATTTGCAATGTCTGACTTATAATCAGGCCAACATATGGGAAATGTCAGGTTAAGCCTCTTAAAATCGAATCGCATTTATTTTTCTTTTAGTTTCCCACGGCTTTGATAACAGTCCCTTATTATGGAGCAATCTGATTCCAACGAACGCAAACTAGTTTTGCTGTTCTGTCTCCTTGCCGCCGTCCACACCTTTATTTTTTCCGCCGCGTTTCCATTTTTCAATAATGTGGACGAACATTTGCATTTTGACTTGGTGATGAAATATGCCCAAGGCGATCTACCGCGCGGACTGGAACCGGTTGCCAATATTTCCATGAACTATTTTATCCAATATGATTCATGCGAATATCTATATCCGCTTATCAAAATACTGCCAAATCCGCCATTGGCGCGATCGGTTGAAAATGCGTGGGGTTGCAAAAACTTGCCGTGGCCGCATCTTAATTACGATGAAGAGCAACCGCCGTTATATTATGCCATTGCGGGTTTTTGGTGGCGGTTTGGGGAATACTTGCGATTCCACGATGGCCACCTGCTTTATTGGTTGCGGTTCTTGAACATCATTTTCGTTGCTGTGCTGGTCTGGCTGGGACATCTGGTTGCGCGAACCGTCTTCCCGGAAAATTCTTTTTTGCGGCTCGGCGTTCCGGCGTTGCTGGCGTTCATCCCGCAAACGGCGTTCTATGCGATTCAAAACGACGTGTTATCGCCGCTCTGCTTTGGCGCGGCGTTCCTTTTGCTCGTGAAATTGTTGCGTGCTGACACACTCGGTGTCGGAATGGGCGTGGCCACTGGGTTGTCACTTTCCGTAATGTATTTGGCGAAATCAACCAACCTTCCGCTGCTCGCCGTGTCGGCGATGGTCGTGCTTTTAAAACTTTGGCGGCTAGCACAAGCCGGCAAACTGCGGCTGGCGACGCCGGCATTTTGGGTTCTGGTGTTGTGCGCCGGACTGCCTATGATTGCCTGGCTGGTCTGGTGTAAACATTACTTCGGCGACTTCACCGGCACAGCGGCTAAAATTCAATATCTGGGCTGGACTCACAAACCGTTCGCTGAATGGTGGCATCATCCCATCTTCACCATGAATGGCGCTTTGACATTTTTATTGCCGCTCACTGCATCTTTCTGGCAGGGAGAAATCTGTTGGCGTTGCCAGCCGCTTTCTTCTCCAGCCACCGATGCCATTTATGCAATCACTTCCATTTGCTTCATCGTCCTGGCAGTGTGCGCGCTTTTTTCGCGGCGCAATGTTGCCACCGCATCGCAGCGCCAGGCTCTCTGGCTTGGACTTGGGAGTTGCGCCGCAGCGGTTGCCTTTCTTGGCTTGATTTCCATCATTTACGACTTCCATGATTGCCCCTACCCGTCGAGTGACTCCCCGTATTTCGTATCCGGACGCCTGATGTTGGGCGTTTTGATTCCGTTTTTGATGCTTTGCTTATATGGGCTCGATTATCTATTGAAGTCGGTCAAGAACCGCTGGGTTCGTCCGCTGGTTCTGCTCGGCATTGTTTTATTCATGCTCGTGTCGGAAATCGTAAGCGACTGGTCGGTCTTTTCCAGCCAAGTCAACTGGTTTCACATGTGAGCCAATTGCCAGCACGTCTGACGGCGGAAAAGGTGAGGTAAGCGCATATTTATATTCCTCCAACGAAGGCAATTTCATCAAGCTGCGCATAGCATAAGCGCGATGAAAAACCGCCAGACTTGGCAGACAGCCATCGGCGCACCAAAACCGGGCAGATTGATTAAATCCCATTTGGATTAGTTTTCTACAAAGATTCCGCCTCGACGACGCTTTCCGGGCAAAATCGCCCTTTTTCCTTCGGGCAACGCCTTGTTTCCCATGGGAATTGAAGCAAATCCCTCGGGAGTTGCGATAAATCTGCCAGTTCCAAGCCAACTCCCTCGGGGTTTGTAGCGTTTCCCTTGGGATTTACTCCAGTTCCCTTGGGAGTTGACCCAAACCCCTCGGGGTTTGCCTCAGTTCCCTTGGGAGTTAAGCCAAACCCCAAGGGAGTTGAACCGTTTCCCTTGGGATTTGTGATAAACCCCAAGGGGTTTGCTCTGGAATTGCCAGTTCCAAAGCATTTCCCTTGGGGTTTGCTTCAGTTCCCTTGGGAGTTGGAGCATTTCCCTCGGGGTTTACTTCAGTTCCCTCGGGGTTTGAGCCGTTGCCCACGGGTTTTTAAGGCATTTTTTGTCCATTATAATCGCAACTAAAATTATAAAGGCGGGGACCGCGGGGTTGTGTCAGGCTGCTCGCAGTCAATCCGGCACGATGCCGGACACCAAAACCAGAAACATCGGCCGCATCATGGCAGAATACGATATTCCGGGAACAACCTACGATAGCGGGTTGTTTTACGATTCGGTTACGCCCGTGCCGCTGCCGGTTCTCAAACCTATGGCCAAAGTAAAACGAAACATGAAAGGGCTGTCCGAAACGCAGACGGTCCAGCGGTGCCTGTCCATCAAGACGGCGCTGACGGGCAACGTGGATTTCACCACGCCTTCGCCCACGCTGCCGGCGTTCGGCACGCTCATCACCACGGCGCAGACGGCGCTGACGGCATCGGACAACGCGGTTTCCGCCGCCAAACAGGCGACCGTGGATAAAGACAACGCGTTCATCGCCCTGCTGGCGGGCGTGGATCAACTGGCGACCTATGTGCAGCTCACTTCCACCGGCGTGAAAGCCAAAATCCTCTCAACGGGTTTCGACGTGTGCGGCGCGCGCATCCCGGCCACCGTGCCCGGCCCGGTGATGAACCTGAACATCACTGCCGGCGACAACGCGGGCGAACTGGATTTGTCCTGGGACCCCGTGGCCGGCGTCCGGAGTTACGAGGGGCAACTGGCCACGGATGCGCTGTTCACCACCGGCGTCATCGGCCTGAAATCGGTGACGAAGTCCAAGGCGGTGGCGGAGGCGTTGACCAGCGGCGCGCGGATGTGGGCGCGGGTGCGCGCCACGAACCCCGCCGGCACCGGCGCCTGGAGCAACGTGGCCACGAAGATCGTGCCCTGAAACCCGGCAGATGGCAGATGGGAGATAGCAGATGGGGCTTGCCCAACTCCTATCTCCTAACTTCCAACTCCTAACTTCTTTTGATTATGCCTTATGATGCAACTTTGCCCGTGGACCATTCGTCTATCGTGGCGGCGGAACTGCGCGACCAGTTCAACGGCCTCAAGGCCCTGATTGACGCGCTCCAACAACAGCTCGACACGCAGGCGGCGCAACTGGCCCCGATCACGCCGCAGTTGGTCCGGGATAATAACGGCGTGTGGTCGGTGGCTTATGCCGGGCCGCCGGTGGCGCTTTGGCAGGTGTGGTCGCGCTGCGACATTGTGCCAACCTGGGGCGCCGGGTCGGTGTATCCGCCGGCGAATTTTCCGTCCTCGGACAGCGGCCTGATGCCCTTTGGCGCGCAATGGTGGCAGATCAAGATCTGCGGTTCGGACGGGAGCAACAGTCTGACGCCCTTCAGCAATGTCGTCTCCGTCGGCGCAGTCCCCAACTAGCGTCGGGCCAGTGCCAGCGCACCGCCACCGGAGCGGACGCTGGCCGTCGGCCAAGACCGCGGTTCCCGGCGCGAGTCGGCGTTGATAGCAGGCCCCGCGGGGCTTCTTCCGCCCGAGGTTGGAAACCGGGCGGCCTGATATTTCAGGGTTTATTCCTCGCCGCTTCCGTGACAAAATCGGGGCATGAAAATTTTTCCCGTCTCGATTGTCTTGCTGCTGTCGCTTATCATCGGCCGCGCTGAAATGCTAAAACCAATTCCACTCTGGCCCGGCGGTGCGCCCGGCGCGCTGGGCAGTTCCACCAACGACATTCCCACGCTCACGCCGTATTTGCCGGACGGCACGAACGCGTCCGGCGCGGCGATGGTGATCTGTCCCGGCGGCGCTTACGCGCGCCTCGCCCCGCACGAGGGCAATGATTACGCGCTCTGGCTCAACCAGCATGGCGTGGCGTGCTTTGTCCTGAAATACCGGCTGGGCTCCAGCGGCTACCGGCATCCGGTCATGCTCAATGACGCCGCCCGCGCCGTGCGCTGGGTGCGGGCGCACGCGGAGGAGTTCAAGGTGGACGCCCACCGCGTCGGCATCATGGGTTCCTCGGCGGGCGGCCATCTGGCGGCGACGCTGGTGACGCATTTCGATGCCGGGCAGGCCAAGGACAAGGACCCGGTGGAACAGGAGAGTTCACGGCCGGATTTGGGGATCTTGTGCTACGCGGTCATCACCATGGGGCCGGAAACACATGGCGGGTCCAAGGAAAATCTGCTCGGCAAGAATCCGTCGCCGGAACTGGAAAAGCTGCTGTCCAACGAATTGCAGGTGACGACGAACACGCCGCCGTGTTTTCTCTGGACGACGTTTGAAGACAAGGCGGTGCCGATGGAGAACACGCTGATGTTTGCCGAGGCGCTGCGGAAAAACCGGGTGCCGTTCGATCTCCACGTCTATCAGAAAGGCCGGCACGGCCTGGGCTTGAATGACAAGGCCCCGTTCGCCAATCCGCATCCGTGGGCCAATGACTGCCTGTTCTGGCTGAAGGTCCAGGGCTTTGTCAAATAGGGTCTTAGCCGACGGCCACCATTGCCGACGGTTTTTGCCGACGGCCACACTTACCAACTAGTCGTTCTGATTCGCTTG
>Ga0316217_10001624_pt1 | contig 28699 bp, 23 predicted proteins | sample 1anoAmetaG_FD_203633 | JGI IMG/M metagenome (GOLD analysis project Ga0316217, IMG submission 203633) | Freshwater microbial communities from Trout Bog Lake, Wisconsin, USA - 1anoA | ecosystem: Environmental > Aquatic > Freshwater > Lake > Hypolimnion/Profundal zone | place: USA: Wisconsin... | reverse complement strand
ATCAAGCGGCCACAGAGCAAATGGCTCAAAAAACGCCCCTGCCATCGCCAAACACCTCAGCCCACACGACCCTTCCGCGATTCCATCGAGATCCTCCGTTGAACGGTCTTGGCCTTTAGGCGGCGTCGGCGGCCGAGCCGCTTAACGGCGGGATTTCGAACAAAATCGCCGTTGCCACAAAATCTGGCCACACCCACCGGCGCAGGGGTTGACGAAAAGCCTCGCCTCGATTCTGATAAGGGTCTGGGAATTACTTCCGGTGATTGGAAAGCAGGAGTCTGGCCCGCCGCCACCCGCCGGCGTGTCGCGATCGGAAAGTTTTTATGATGCTATTTTCAGCGCTCATGCCCGGCGTTTTGCCCCTGGCCGAAAGCAACCCGATGGAGCACGTGCTCACGCGAAAACTTATCGCCGAGCCGCTCTTCCATCTCTGTGGCCAGCCGGTCTATTTCACCAGCCACATCGTCATGATGCTGCTGGCGGCCCTGTTGATGCTGCTGATCTTCCCGTTCATCGGCGCCCAGTCGCGCCGCAGCCACGTGCCCACGGGCATGCGGAACCTCTTTGAAGCGATCCTGAGCTTTCTGCGGACCGAAGTGTTCCAGCCCGCCCTGGGACCCCATACCGACCGTTTTGTCCCCTTGCTCTGGACCACCTTTTTCTTCATCCTGTTCTGCAACCTCCTGGGGCTGATTCCGCTGCACGATTTCATTATCGTGCTCAACACCAAGGCTGGTACGCATCTGCCGGAAATCGGCGGCACCGCCACCGCCAACATCAACGTCACCGCCGCCCTGGCGCTCATGGCCTTCATCGTCTTCCATATCTCGGGCATCTGGCAGCAGATCCGCATTCAAATGAATCCCGCGCTCGATCCGCATCAGGGTCACGGCGCTGCCGCCGGCCACGATCACGGCCATGCCGCGGCGGTCGTCCACGGCAAACCCTTCCCCCTGGCGGTGGTGGCGGGCTTCTTCCTGTACTGGAAGAATTTTGTCCCGCCCGTGCCCGGCTGGCTCTGGCCGATGATGTTTGTGCTCGAACTTATCGGCGCCCTGATCAAACCCTTCTCCCTGTGCATGCGCCTATTTGCCAACATGGTCGCCGGCCACCTGGTGCTCGCCTCGCTGGTCTCGCTGATCTTCCTGGCCGAGGCCTACGCCGTGCGCGGCAGCCTGGGACTGGTGGTGGTCGCCGGGTGTGCCGTCTTCAGCATCTTGGAATTGTTTGTGGCCTTTTTACAGGCCTACATCTTTACGTTTTTGACGACGTTGTTTATCGCTGCGGCCGTGGCGCCGGAGCATTGAGGTTGTGCAGAGATCGGGGACGGCTGGCCCCTTGGGCCCCATCACCCCTGGTTTCATCCTTGGGCCGGTTACCGACGCCTAAGCCCCACGCGAAGGTCGGAATATGCAGGTGGTTCCGGTGGCGGTTGCCGCCGAACCCAAACGCCCGCAAGGGCAGGAGTATCCACATGAGTTTTATTCCCACGATGGCGGAAGTGAATTTGCTGGGCACGGGCCTCGGCCTGGCCGGCACCCTGATCGGTGCAGGCATCGGCGTGGCCGGCGCGGCCCGCGGCATTGGTAACATCGGCGGCAGTGCCGTCGAAGCCATCGCCCGCCAGCCCGAAGCCGGCGGCCGTATCGGTACCAATATGATCATCTCGGCCGCCCTGATCGAAGGCTTCACCTTCTTCCTGCTGGTCATCGCGTTGCTGGTTTGGCTCAAACTGCCGGTGGCTTAAGAAATCACGCGGGGCGGAAGCAACGGGTTTCCGCCCCGCTTTTACTCCCTGGCCTTTTTATGCGGTAATCATTATGCGCATGTCCCTCCAACGGTTGAAATTTACGGGTGGTTTGCTGGCGCTGTTGCTGGTCGTCGCCGTGCTGACCTGGCCGGTCGGCCGGGCCCTGGCCCAGGCGGGTGAACCGGCGGTCAAGGCCGCCACTGCCGAGACCCCTGCCCCCATAGCCGCCCCGGAAAAGGAAGAGCCGCACGGCCTGCTGGACCCGAATCCCGGCGAAGCGTTCTTTACCGTGCTGGTCTTCGTTGGCCTGCTGGTGATCCTGCGCTTTACCGCGTGGAAGCCGATCTTAAGCGCGCTCAAGGGCCGCGAAGAGGCCATCCGCGAGAGTATTGAAGCGGCCGGCAAAGCCAAGGCCCAAGCCGAACGCACCACCCACGAACTCGAGGCCCGCATCAGCGAGGCCCAGAAACAGGCGGCCTCCCAGATCGTCCAGGCCAAGGCCGACGCCACCAAGGTGGCCGACGGCATCAAGAAACAGGCCGAGGTCGAAGTCACCCAGCTTAAGGACCGCACGGTGCGCGACATCGAGGCGGCCAAGCAGCAGGCCCTGGCGGAAATCAACGCCCACGCCGCGGAACTCGGTATCGCCATCGCCCGCAAGATCCTCCAGCGGCAGATCACCGTGGACGATCAGGGCCGGCTGGTCGATGAAGCGCTGACGCAGCTCGGCAAGAACAACTAAAAACCAAGACGCAGGAATTCGCTCATGGCGGAAAGTGATTATCAGAACGAGTCGATGGGCTATGTTTATGCCCAGGCACTGTGCAACGCGGCCCGGCAGCAGAACGTGCTCGACGCGGTGACGGAAGATGTCCGCGGCCTGACCGCCGTGCTGGACGCCAACCCGAACTTCGCACAATTCGCCGAGGCCGCAACCATCAGCGATGAAGAAAAGATGGCCGCCATCGGCAAGATCTTCACCGGCCGCGCCCACCCGCTGGTGGTCGCCGTGCTCCAGTCGATGGCCCGGCGCGAGCGCCTGGTATTTATCCGCGGCTTTGTCGCCGCGTTTGAAACCATCCTGTCCAAGCTGGCCAATCGCGTGGATGTGGAACTCACCAGCGCCCAGGAACTGGCCCCCGAGGTTATGGCACGCGTGCGCGACGCGGTCGGCAAGTCGCTCGGCAAGACCCCGGACTTTGCCGTGCGCATCGACCCGGCCCTGCTCGGCGGCATGAAACTTCGCGTCGGCGACACCATGATCGACGGCTCCGTGCAGAACCAACTGCTGAAAATTCAACGACAATTGCAGCAAAAAGGCACCACGGCATTACAGGAACGTATGTCCTCCATCGTGAGTTAATCGTAAAGCATGACCATTTAGCGGCGGCCCTCGGGGCCGCGCGTTCTTCGACAGTAACGAGTCCTTTGACCCAAGTAGAGGTTCCAAGATGAAGTTCAAAATCGACGAGATCACATCGGTTATTCAACAGGAAATCACCGCCTACCAGAGCCAGCTCGATGTGACCCAGGTCGGCAAGATCATCGAAGTCGGCGACGGTATCGCCCGCATCTACGGGCTGCGTAATGCCATGGCCGGCGAAATGCTCGCCTTCCCCCACAACATCTTCGGCCAGGTGTTCAACCTGGAAGAGGAAACCGTCGGCGCCGTGATCTTCGGCGAGTATGACGAACTTAAGGAAGGCGATGTGGTCCGCTCCACCGGCGAACTGCTCAGCGTCCCGGTCGGTGAGGCCCTCCTGGGCCGCGTGGTCAACCCGCTGGGCGAGCCGATCGACGGCGGCCCGGCCATCCAGACCACCCAGCGCCGCAAGGTCGATGTGATCGCCCCGGGCATCGCCGACCGCCAGCCCGTCAAAGAGCCGCTGCAAACCGGCATCAAGGCCATCGACGCGATGATTCCCATCGGTCGCGGCCAGCGCGAACTGATCATCGGCGACCGCAAGACCGGCAAGACCGCCATCGCCATCGACACGATCATCAACCAGAAGCAGTTCTGGGGCACCCCCGATGCCGTCATCTGCGTGTACGTGGCCGTGGGCCAGAAGGAATCCACTGTTGCCGGCGTGGTCGATGTGCTTAAGCGCAACGGCGCCATGGATTACACGATCGTCGTGGTGGCCGGGGCCTCCGATCCGGCCCCGCTGCAATACATTGCCCCCTATGCCGGCTGCGCAATGGCCGAGCACTTCATGTGGCAGGGCAAGGCCACGCTGTGTGTCTATGACGATCTGTCCAAGCAGGCCCAGTCCTATCGCCAGCTTTCGCTGTTGCTGCGGCGCCCACCCGGCCGCGAAGCCTATCCGGGCGACGTGTTTTATCTCCACAGCCGCCTGCTCGAACGCGCCTGCAAACTCTCGAAAGAAAATGGCGGCGGGTCGCTGACCGCCCTGCCAATCATCGAAACCATGGAAGGCGAAGTTTCCGCCTACATCCCCACCAACGTGATCTCGATTACCGACGGCCAGATTTACCTCGAGCCCGACCTGTTCTTCGCCGGCGTACGCCCCGCGGTTAACGTGGGTATCTCGGTGAGCCGCGTGGGCGGCTCAGCCCAGATCAAGGCCATGAAGAACAAGAAGGTGGCCGCGTCGCTGCGTCTGGATCTGGCGGCCTACCGTGAACTTGAAGCCTTCGCCCAGTTGGGTACCGAACTCGATCCGGCCACCCAGAAGCAGCTCGATCGCGGGGCTCGCATGGTCGAACTGCTCAAGCAGTTGCAATACGGCCCGATGCACGTGGCCGATCAGGTTCTGGTCATCTACGCCGGTACCCAGGGCGCCCTGGATAACGTACCGCTCAACCAGGTGGCGGCATGGGAAAAAGACTACCTGGAATACGCCAAGACCGCCGGCGCGGCCATCCGCGAAGAACTCATCGCCAAGCGCGAGCTGACACCGGACCTGGAAACCAAGGTCCAGGACCTGATGAAGAAGTTCAATAATGTGACCCAGATCGGCAAGAAGAAGGAAGCGGTGGCGTAAATGGCCAAGGCACGAGTCATCGTCAAGCGCCGCAAGGCGGTGCGCAATATCAAGAAGATCACGAAGGTCATGCAGATGATCGCGTCGGCGCGCTATGTCAAAGCGCTCAAACGCGCCACCGGCACCAAGCCTTACGTGCGCAAGATCAGCGAGTTGATCGCCAGCGTCGCGCAGTCGCTCAAGGCCAGCGGCGCCGCCATCGAGCATCCGCTGCTCCAGGAACGCACCAGTGCCGCCAATAAGGTCGTGGTCCTGGTAATCACCAGCAACCGCGGCCTGTGCGGCGGTTACAACGGTGGCGTATTGCGCCTGGCCGGGCACACCATTCGGGACTTGGAAACAGCTGGCAAAACCGTGGACCTGCACGTCTCGGGCAAAAAGGGCCTGGCCTATTTCCGCTTCAACCGCCGCGCCATGGCCGGCACCTATAGCACCATTGGCGATAATCCCAAGTTTTCCGATGTGGAAGTACTGGCCCAGCAGTTCATGCAGGATTACATCGACGGCAAGATCGACGGCCTCAAGGTCGTCTACCAGCGCTACATTAGCGCCGGCCAGCAGAAACCCGGCGTGATCGATATTCTTCCGCTCTCCGGCCTCGCCGGCGGCGAAGAATCCGCGGCCACGCCCACCCCGTACGAATTCTCCCCGCCGCCGGCCCTGCTGCTGGAAGAATTGATCCCCACCGCCGTGAAAATCTCCCTGTTCCAGGCGTTTATCGAAGCCGCCGTCTCCGAGCAGATCGCCCGCATGGTCGCCATGAAGGCCGCCACCGACAACGCCGAAAAGATGGGCCGCCGCCTGACCCAGGAATACAACCGCGCCCGCCAGTCCCAGATCACCAGCGAGCTAAGCGAACTGATGGGCGGCGTGGAAGCGTTGAAGTAGACAAATGCTGAATGCTGAATTCTGAATGTTGAAATGAGCATTTCGGATTCGGCAGTTCGGTTGGATGGTTTTTCAGAATTCAGCATTCAGAATTCAGAATTAATGGAGTTCACATGGCAACGACAGGTACGATCTCGCAAGTCATCGGTTCGACGTTCGACGCGGAGTTTCCCGCCGATCAGCTTCCGGCCATCTATAACGCCCTGCGCGTCGATTCGGACGTCGGTGGCATCAAAATCAACCTCGTCGGCGAAGTGCAGCAGCACCTCGGCGGTAACCGCGTGCGTGCGGTGGCCCTGGGTTCCACCGACGGCCTGGCCCGCGGCATGAAGGTGCTCGACACCGGCGCCGCCGTCACGGTGCCGGTCGGCAACGAAACCCTTGGCCGCGTCTTTAACCTGCTCGGCGAGCCCATCGACAAGAAGGGCCCGTGCAACGCCAAGGAATTCCGGCCCATCCACCAGCAGCCACCGGAGTTCAAGAACCTGGAGCCCAAGACCAAGATCTTCGAGACCGGCATCAAGGTCATCGACCTGCTGGCCCCCTATGTCCGCGGCGGCAAGACCGGCCTGTTCGGCGGGGCTGGCGTCGGCAAGACCGTCATCATCCAGGAACTCATCGCCCGCCTGGCCCGCTTCCACAGCGGCTATTCGTGCTTCGCCGGCGTCGGCGAGCGCACCCGCGAAGGCAACGACTTGTGGCTGGAAATGCAGGAAGCCAAGATCGGCGATACCGGCAAGCACGTAATCGACCAGACCGTGATGGTCTTCGGCCAGATGAACGAACCGCCAGGCTCGCGTCTGCGTGTGGCCCTTTCGGCCCTGACCATGGCCGAGTACTTCCGCGACCAGACTGGTGCGGACGTGCTGCTGTTCATCGATAACATTTTCCGTTTCACCCAGGCCGGTTCGGAAGTCTCGGCCTTGCTGGGCCGCATGCCCAGCGCTGTGGGCTATCAGCCCACGCTGGGCACCGAAATGGGCGAACTTCAGGAACGCATCACCTCGACCACCAAGGGCGCCGTCACCTCCGTGCAGGCCATCTACGTGCCCGCCGACGACCTGACTGACCCAGCCCCGGCCACCGCCTTTACCCACCTGGACGCCTTCACCGTGCTCTCACGCGGCATTGCCGAAAAGGGCATTTATCCGGCCGTCGATCCGCTGGAATCCTCCAGCCGCATCATGGACCCCAACTATGTTGGCCAGGAACATTACGACGTGGCCCAGCGCGTCAAGCGCACGCTCCAGCGTTACAAGGATCTCCAGGACATCATCGCCATCCTGGGCGTCGATGAACTTTCCGAAGAAGACAAGCTCAACGTGGCCCGCGCCCGCAAGCTCGAGCGTTTCTTCAGCCAGCCCTTCTACGTGGGCGAAGTGTTTACCGGCAAGCCCGGCGCCAACGTCAGCCTGGCCGATTCGATCCGCAGTTGCCGCGAGATCGTCGAAGGCAAGTGGGACCACCTCCCCGAAGCCGCCTTCATGTACGTCGGCGTAGTCGAAGAAGCCGCCGCCGCCGCCGAAAAGATGAAGAAAGGCTAATCCCCTCCCTTCATATTGTGATTCACCGAAGCCCGCTGCGACCGCGCAGCGGGCCTTTTTTCAATTGGGAAATGACGAATGACTAATGATCCCGATCGGTATCGGGAACGAATCAATACCCAAGGCCCAATGAGCGAATGACGAAACGGGCGGGGCGGAAACGCTACAGGACGAAAGACGCCTATTTAACGGTGGCCCTCGGGCCTAGGCGTTACAAATCGCCAATGAACGCAAATGGGTGGTAATCAAAAGACACGGAGGCCATTCAGATGAATGATCAAGAAGCGCGCTCGATGGGAGCCAACTTTCAGACGTCCCCTTTGCTCCAATTCCGCATGCTTATGCTGGGACTCTTGCCCCAGCATAAGTATGGCCCCCGGAATGTGTGCGGCGCCTTTTGGGGATTGGTTGTTGTGCTGCTGCTGGCATCCCACGCCTTGGCCGCAACCGAGTTCACCGTCTCTCCCGATGGTCATGGCGACTACAAAACTGTAACCGATGCGCTTAACGCGGTGCCGCAAACCACCGAGGCACAGCAGCCGTGCATTATTCATATCAAGCCGGGGGTTTATAAGGAACTGATCTATCTCCAGCATGAGAAGCATTTTGTCCGGCTCGTGGGGGAGGATGCCGCGGCGACGGTGCTTACCGGCAGCCTGCATGCGGACTTGCCCGGCCCCGACGGCAAACCGCTCGGGACTTTCCGCACGCCTTCGACGCAGATTGATGCCGACGATTTTGCCGCGGAAAACATCACCTTTGAAAACGCCGCCGGGCCGGTGGGCCAGGCGCTGGCCCTGCGGGTCGATGGCGACCGGGCCACCTTCCGCCACTGCCGTTTTCTGGGCTGGCAGGACACCATCCTGCTCAACCGCGGGCGCCAGTATTTCGCGGATTGCTACATCGCCGGCCATGTCGATTTTATCTTTGGCGGCGCCACGGCCTTCTTTGAACGCTGCTGCATCCACTGCCTCAAAACGGGATACATCACCGCGGCCGCCACGCCGCAGGAAAATCCGTTTGGTTTTGTCTTTGATCACTGCACGATCACCGGCGAAACGCCGGATGTGAAAACCTTCCTGGGGCGGCCGTGGCGGCCGTATGCCAGCGTGGTGTGGCTGAACACGGAAATGGCCGGCGTGGTGCGTCCCGCCGGCTGGGACAATTGGCGGGATCCGGAGCGGGAGCATACGGCCCGGTATGCCGAATTCCAAAGCACCGGGCCGAGGGCCCCGGCGGCGGGGCGCGTGGCCTGGGCACGGCCATTATCCGAGGCGGAGGCGAAAAGCCTGACGCCCCAAAAGGTGCTCGGCGGTAATGATGGCTGGGACCCGGCGCGGGTGGCGACCAGCCAGACCGCCGCCAGTGGATCGGCGACGGACGCCGTCAGCAGCGCCCCGGCATCCGCCGCTACGTCGGATATCCATCCGCAACTGCCGACTATCCCAGAGCGCAAATTTGTGCTCACCGATTTTGGGCCTGTGGCCGAAGGCAACTGCACAGAGGCGTTGACGAAGGCGATTGCCGCCTGTCGCGCTGCCGGCGGGGGCCAAGTGGTGATACCGGCCGGGACGTTTGTCACTGGCCCCGTGGAACTGTGCAGCAACATGGCTCTGGTGCTGGAGAAGGGTGCCATCCTGCGGGCCTCCGACAACTTTGCGGATTATGCGGTGCCGGCTCCGGCGGGGGGCGAAAATGTTTTCAACGAACTTCATGCCTTGGTGCGGCCGCTGCTGGGCGGCACCCGGTTACATGATGTGGCCATTCGCGGGGAAGGTGCCATCGACGGCGCCGGCCAGCGCTGGTGGGATCGAGCCCGCGCCGAAGGGGCGGCCGGAGCCGCCGCGCAGGGCGATAGCCGCAAAGGGGCGGTGGTCAGCAGTCCGCGGCCGCGGCTGATCCTGCTGAGCGATTGCCGGCAGGTGCACATGCAGGGCGTCACGCTGCACGATGCGCCGAACTTTCATGTGGCGCTGAGCACCTGCCAGGAGGTGCTGCTGGAGGATCTGACGATCACGGCCCCGGAAAAATCGCCCAACACCGATGGCATCGACCCGGGCAATTGCCGCAATGTGCTCATCCGCCGCTGCACCATTGATGTCGGCGATGACAACATTGCCTTCAAATCCAACCGCGGGTCGCCGCCGCTGGAAAATGTGCTGGTGACCGATTGCACCTTCCGCCACGGCCATGGCGTGTCCGTGGGCTCCAACGTGGGCGGGGGGGTGCGGAACATCACCGTGCAGCGTTGCACCTTCGACGGCACGGTGACCGCCATGCGCATCAAGGCGGCCCGGGACCGCGGCGGCCTGGTGGAGCACATTGTCTATCGCGACCTGGTGGTGCAGAACGTGACCACGGCACTCTCGATCAATATGTTTTATTTTGACCGCGCGGGCGCCAAATCCGATGCCCCCGCCCCGGTCACCGCCACCACGCCGGTGGTGCGCGATGTGCAGATCGTTAACGTCCGCGTCACCGGCACCCGCACCGCCGGCGATATCACCGGCCTGCCGGAAATGCCGGTTTCCGCGGTGCGGCTCGAAAACGTCGATCTGACCGCCACCAAGGGCCTGACCATCCGTCACGCGAAGGGCATCAAGTTCACCGGCAGTCAACTGCACATCAAGGACGGCCCGCCATTAATGGTGCACGATGCCGAAGTGAGTGGGATGGACGCCCGTTAGCGCCAGGGCAAGCCCTCGGAAGTCAATACACATACACAATATTTTGTCACATTTCTTTAGCCCGCGTCCCACCTGTTGCGAATTATGGGGGTGGCGGTGCCAGATATTTTGCTAAGAAAACGGTGGGCACCGGCAAGCCCCCCCCGTTAACATTGCCTGACCGTGATGATATCATACCGCCATGAAACGTCGCTGGTTCATCGGCGGGTCGGACATGCTGGCCGAGATGAGGTGGCTATGAAAGCTGTCGTCGTTGCCATTCTTTTTGTTTTGTCGTCAGCCTCGGCGGCAACACCGCCCCGGACCTCTGGCGACGGCGTTCCCTATCCAGAGGCACAAGGCCCCGATCTGCATCTGCCACCGGCCCCGGTCATTGGCAGCGTATTAGGGCGTCTGCCTGAAGAGGCATTCACGGCGAAAGTCTTCAACGCGGATCATTCGCCGGCGGCTGTGGATCGGCTGCTGGATGACAAATCCGCCCTTGGCCGCGACAGTGCACTACGCTGTCAATGGTATACCACCGCGCCTTACGCTGACGCGGTGGGGTTTGATCTGACGGACGGACGCGTCAGCCGTATCTTGCTCATATTCAAGCCGCCAATGCCAAGGCGCACCATTGATGCGTTCTTCGACGGTTTCGGATTGTTCCGGGATATTTCGGGTAGGTTTAGGTCGAACAGCGACCGGATTGGCAGAATTCGATTGGACGTTGCATTCTATCCGGATGGGCGAAGTTGGGATAAAGAAGACATTCGCGGAGGAGTAATGCTGATTACCTTCAATCCCGCGGAATTGTACCTGGCGAGTCACGCAGTCAAGCCTGAGGTGACGGAGGCACTCAAGCACGGCAAGGTAATTGTCGGCATGACAGAACAGGAAGCACGGCTCGCCATTTATGCGTCTTTTCATGCGTTGGATGCACCGACAGAGTACCAATCTGCTTGGGGCGGGTTTTTCGTCAAGGCCCAACTCTTCAATGAGGGGCCCGTGACGCTACTGAACCACTATTCGGTTTTTGAGGGGGAGTTGATACGATTCACGCGAGAAAAGGTACAAATCGCCTATCCAGACATTTATTACCAGTCAATCGTTGTTAACGGCGTCGTTTCGCAGGTGCAGGAAGTTCATGAAGTCGAAAGTGTGGATTCGCCACCGGTGGGTCTGCCCGGTAGGGTTGTCACGGGAATGACGGAACATGACCTTCGTTTGGCTATCGCGGGAACTGCTCTTCAAGTGAAGGAAGATGACATCGGCACAAAGCTCAAGGTGCTTAACTTCTATTCCATGACGAAAGACGACAAGACACCATATGCGCGTCCCACGCTACAATGGCAGCTCATCATTGCTGATGGTATCCTGCGGCACGTTACGGAGTACAGAGAAACCAAGGACGGACTGAAGGGAGTCTACCGGCGCTTTAAATGAATGCTCGGCGACAAAAGAGCGGCGACGATCAACGGCGCAATCTGGCCGTAACCCGCCCGATTACGCCGCTGCAAATCGGTTGACGGGCATATGGCAGGCGGGTGCGGTCTATGGCTGGTGGGCTGGCTGCCCCACGGCTTCATATATTTACCGTCTGATTTCAGTTTGGCGTTAACGGTTTATAAAAAACCGGCTATCGGCTCTGGCGCTTGCGGCTATTCCCCAACCTCGCGCAACGCGACATCGGTCACGGCGTCCGAGAGGTACATGCCTGAGTCACGGAGGGTGGCAATGGCGGCTCGTGCAGACGGTAGTACACCACATCTCTTGGCGTAGAGGACCAAGCCGAGAGTGCCGCGAATCGGACGGTTTAACGCTGCGGCGCAACGCCGTGCCGCGAGGTCATCCAGTACCATCACATATTCTGGATGATTTACGCCGTAAGCCAGGACGGCCGACTCGCCTTGTCCCAGGTCCCATGCATACACCATGGCTGAAATTGGTTCGGGCGGCACCACATGAAGCCATGGAATTTCGCGGATAGCCTTCTGCGCCGCATCGGAGGTTGGCCAGGCGTTCACCTCATCAACTACAGCTTGCGGTACCGCGACCTGCGCGGCGTTATACCGCAACAGATCCAACAGGCCGGCACGCGACAGGTAGATGAGCGGGGAAGTGTTGACGACCCGTTGCTCAGGCACGGTTCAGTTCCCTTCTGAGGTCCGCCATATCCACCACGAACGCGTCTGCCTTGCGCCGGCCCAGTTCATCAATAAACTGTACCCGGCTGATGCCGGCGATCTGGGCGGCGTTGCCTTGTGAAACCTCGCCGCGCGAGTACCAATAGAGAGCCGCGGCCAAGCGCATTTCCGTGGCAAATTCGGCGGGTGCCCGGCGCAGGGCAGAGAATACATCAGCCGGCAATTCGATGGTTACCGTAGTCATGCCGTTATTGTACCATTTCCCGCCGCCAAGATGTAATCTTGTGCGTGGGCAACACACGGTAGACTCTAAGGCAGAACCGGGATGTTCACAGGAACAAACTCCCCCGCGGCGGTGAAGACGGCCCCGGAAACTTCGGGGTGGGCGGTGCAATACTCCCGTACTGCTTCCAGCGGCAGGACCATGAACGCGGTGGAAAGGGCGTCGGATTCGGCGGCGGTGGGGGCGATGGCCCAGGCGCCCAGGGCGGCCTGGATCGGCTGGCCGGTGGCAGGGTCCAGAATGTGCGGATTCTTGGTGGCGGTGCTGGAGGTGCTCAAGGCGGCGTTCACCAGGCCGATGCGTGCCACCAATGTGGTTTCATCGCGCGGATCGCGCAGCCGCATGATCCAGGATTGCTGCTGCGGCGGCAGGCCGATCGGCAGCATGGTCGATTGGCCGGCGCTGAGCATGGCGGAGGTGATGCCATAATCGCGCAGCATCTCCGCCGCCAGATCCAGGGCAAAGCCCTTGCCGATGGCGCCCAGGTCCAGGCGCACGCCATCGGCGTGAACCGCAACGGTGCGGGTAACCGGATCCAGGTCCAGCAGGTCAAAGCCCAGGCGCACGGTTTGGCCCAGCGGGCGCGGGGCCGAGCCGCGGGGAACGTCCTGGTCGGCATCCCAAGGTTCGCGCTGCGTCAGCAGGCAGCCGACGGTCGGATCGAAAGCCCCGTTGGTCTTCACGAACATCTCGTGGGCTATTTTAAGGCAGGCGAAGGTATCCACGCTGACGATGACGCCCTGGCCGGCGCGGAGGGCGTTGATCTGGCTGATGTCGCTGCTGGGGATGAAGTAGCTGAGCTTCTCTTCCAATTGGTCGATCAGGACAAAGGCCGCTTCGGCGGCGGCCTGCGCATCGGGCAGGGAATCCTCGATGAGGGAGAAATCAAAGGTGGTGGCCATGGCGGAGTGGGTGAAGCGGCGGATTGGTGGCATAAAAATGACGAATGACGAATGACTAATGACGAATCAAATCACAAGTACCAATGAACGAATGACGAAACGGGGGGTAGTGACGAAGCTGGAAGTACGACAATCAAACCATAACCACCAACAACTAACCACTAACCACTGACATAAAACGCATGCGGGCCGACATTGGTGTCGGCCCGCACGTAAAAAGCATAATCATCAGATCACATGGACCTTAGACCTTGAAATCTTCGGGCGTAAAGTCGATGGTCTTGCCGGTCATGACGGCTTCGTTGGCCTTGATGACCGTCACGGCGGTTTCGTAGCCGATTTCCGGCGGGCAGTTGAGCTTCACGGCGCCGCGGCTGCGGACGGCTTCAAAGAAATTCTCGATGTGCGGCTGGTGGGCCGGCTTGTCCATGTCGGCCATGAGCTTTTTGGTTTCGTCGCTCATCTTACCCTGCTTCTTGCGGCTGGCCAGCGGATCCGGATGCATCACGGTGGCGCCGGTCGTGTTGTAGGTCTGGGCTTCATCTTCCCACGCCGCCTTGTCGGCCGTGGCTTCCTTGGCCATCGCCATCTTGTCCTTGATTTCGGAAATGACGATTGAACCGCGATCGCCCTGGAACACTTCAAAGAAGCCGCCGTAGCTGCTGGTCAGATTAACCTGATAAATGCCGCGCACCTTGCCCCACTGCGTATTGGCCCATTCGTAGGTGGCCAGGGTCATGTTGAAACATTCGGGCGTAAAGCCGACGGGGCTGCCCTTGGCGGCCTGTTCCTTGGCTTCGGCCAGGGCATGTTCCACGCCACCAACGGCGCTGACGCGCGTCGGGGTGCTCTTGAGGTACCAGTTGAAGACATCCATCTGGTGCGAGCCCAGGTCGGTCATCGGGCCGCCGGCATATTTGTTGAACCAGCGCCATTCGTAGAATTCCGGCATGGAGCCAAAGCCCCACTTGGCCAGGGTGGCTTCTGGAATCGAATACTTCTCGACCAGTTTGGCTGGCAGGGCCCGCAGGGCCTTGAGCTGATGCCACTGCCCACCGATGGTGGTCACGTTGCCGCAGAACTTGTCGTTGTGCATCAGGTCGAAGGTGTGCCGGTAGAACGGATTGCTGCGCCGCTGGTGGCCGATCTGGAGGAGTTTGCCGGTGGAGCGGGCGGTAAGCACCATCGACTTGGCGGCTTCGAGCGTGTTGGACATTTCCTTTTCGCAGTACACGTTCAGACCGGCCTTGAGGCAGTCGTTGGTGATCGGGGCGTGCCAGAAATCGGGCACGGCGATCAGGACCGCCTGGATGTCCTTTTCCGCGTCGAGCATGGCCTTGTAATCGTCATAGACTTTGACTTCCTGTCCGGCCTGCTTGCACATGCCGACGGCAATCTTCTGCGAGTACGTCCAGATATCGCAGATCGCCTTGAAACGGATGCCGGGAATCTTGAGCGCCAGATCGAGCAGGATCTTGCCCTGCCGCCCGATGCCAATGATCGCGACGTTGAGGTCTTCGACCTTGGCGGCGGCGGTGGCTGGGGCGGCGGTCTGGGCCGAAAGGCTGTTGGCCAGCATGGCGCTGGCACCGGTGGCGGCCATCAAGCCCACAAAGTTGCGGCGGCTAACGCCAGCGGCGTCACGAGCGGGGGGAACAATGTCCATGCAAATCCTTTCTACGAGATTAAATGACGATAAGAGCGTCTTTCATACCATCAAACAATGATGTAACGCAAGTGTGCCGCGGGTATTGCACGAAGTCCGACGCGATGCGCCATGATGGTGGCAACAAAAAACATAAACACGAAGCCACGAAGTCCCCAAGGCCCACGAAGCTGGGAAAATGGCAAATTGGACGTTTAAGGACTATTTCCGAAAGTACTACGCAGAGGAATACCATAACACTCAAGGATATTCTCTGCGTCTTCTCCGCGCACTCTGCGTGCTCTGCGGTTAAGAATCAAATAGTTAGTGTGTTGGTTTGGGTTCGTAGATTTCCAGTTCGCGAATGGCGGGCGATCCTCCATAGTGGGCAGTTATTTTGAGTTCGAGCACTTTGCCGTTGACCTTGGGAAACGCGGTCCAGAAGTAGTTGTTCGTGTAAGCGGTATTGTTGATAGACTTGATCACCTTGCCGTCCACTATGATGTCGAACGTTCTGGGGGCGAAATTCTCCTGCTGGAAGCCGTGGATGCCGATGCCGATCAGGTCGTGGGCTTCGGGAAAACTGATGACATAGCGATACAACGGTTTGTTGTCGTCCTTATCCCAATAGGTGTTCAAATCGCCATCATTGCCGGCTTCATCGCCGCCGGCCTCGCCGTCTTTCTGCCACCCGTCGGGGCTGGAGGCATCGCCCTGCCAGGCGATATTGATGCCGGCGTTGGCCAGTTCGTGGGTCTGGGTGGGTAGGGGGTGTGCCGGCTTGGTGAACTTCTTTTCCACTTCCTGCAGGGCGGCGAGCAGTTCGGGATCTTTGACGGCGGCCCTGATCTGTATGGCTGTGTTCTGCGTCAGGGCGCGGTTGCCGATGGCATCCAGGATCTTGATGGCGGTGGTGGCGGCTTCACGACTGGCCTGCGGATCGGCGATCAGACTCATGGCAATACGAAGGGCGATGCGGTTATGGGTGGCGCCCAGGGACGCCAGGAGCATGGTTTTGTTTTCCGGCGTAGTCAGCAGGGAGCGCACCTTTTCGATCAGCGCCATGCGCGTGTCGCCGGGCAGGTCCGGGTTCTGGACGATCTGCATGTAGCCGCGCAGGGCCAGGATGCGCTGCACATCCTTGGCGCCATTCTGGGCGATGGCCAGCAGGTCCGCAGCACAGGCCGGGTCCCCCCCGGCACACAGGGCGCGGAGGGCGGCATCCTGCACCGCGGGATCTTGCTGCTGGAGGGCGGTACGCACGGCCGCGAGCGCTGCGGGGGAATGGAATTGCCCGGCGATGCGCAACAGGGCGCCTTGGGCGCCAGGATGGGCCTGGGCCATGGCGGCGAGCACGGGCTCCTGGCATGCCGTAGAATTGGACATGTGTTTGCACGCGGCGGACAGGGCGCCTTCCACGGCGGCATCGCCATCGGTCTTGACCAGGAGTGCCACGACTGCGGGTAGCGTTTTTTCATCCGCCAGGGAGCCGAGGCCCTTGAGCGCGGTGCGGCGAATGGCCGGGTCGCCATCTTCGGCGGCCGCCAGGAACGCCGGGAAGGCGGCGGTCGCGTTGCGGTCGCTCAGGATTCCCAGGAGCAGTTGCTTGCCGGCGGCATCGGCGCCGGCCAGTTGCCGCACCAGGACGTCATCCACGCCGGGGGCATTGATGGTCGCCAGGCTTTTGAGTGCGGCGGTGGCGCCATCGCCCGGCGTGGTGGCCATCTTCAGCAGGGCGGGGACGTGCGTTTGGTCGCCGGTTTTGCCAAGGGTTTGGATGGCGGCGATTTGGACGGCCGGATCCGTAGCGGCGAGCAGCTTGCCGACCGCTTCGTTGGCGTTGCGATTGGCATCGGCGGCGAGGCTCTGGAGCATGAGCACCTGGCCGGCCGGCGGAGCCGCCAGCAGGCGGGCGGTCAGCACCTGCCCCAGTTCGGGGCTGGAAACGGCCGCCGAGAGATGGATGGCGGCGGCGTTCAGGGCGGCATCGTTGTCATCGAGCACGGCGCGGACGGCGGCGGCATCCTTGGTGGCATACACCGAGCCGGTCAGGGCGGCAATGCGCACGGCCGCGGGATGATCCTTGGAAAGCAGGGGCTGATAGATCGCGGCGGCCGCGGAGGCTTTGCCGGCGGCAGCCAGGGCGTCGGCCGTGGTCAGCAGGGCCTCGGCTTGCGTGGCGGTGAGTGTAGCGGAAACTTTGGCCTGGCCCAGGGCGGCGGCGGCGGATTCATCGCCGATTTGGCCCAGGGAAAGCAGCGCGGCGGTGGCGATAGCCGGGTCGGCATCACCGCTCAATGCTGCCAAGGCTGGGACCGCGCCGCTATCGCGGCGCTGACCCAGGGACGTGATCATGCCGATTTTGAGCCTGGCCGGCGCGGTGGCAAGAGCGTGGCGGAGGGCGGCATCGACTTCCGGATAAGGCAGCGTTTGCAGGCCGCTGCGCGCCGCGAAGGATAGCTGTTCATCCGGCAGCAGGGCGGTCAGGGTGGGGATGCATTTGGGGGAGCCGACGAAGCGGAGCATCCGGCAGGCAAACGCCTTGGCGGCCGGTTTGGCCTGGGGAGATTCGATCACCGCCAGCAGTTTGGCCTCCAGGGCGGCGTGCTGGTCGGCCGGGGCCTGGGCAACTTCCGATTGGATGGCGGCCAGCGGGGCGCGGCTCTGGCCAAAGTCATAGGATTCCAACTGTGCGTAGGCATCGGCCCGGGCCCAGCGGTTGGCGGTGGTCACGCCGGCCACAAGGGCCAGTGCGATAGTAAGGTTGTGAAGGGAGCGTTTCATGAAGGACTCCGAAACAAAAAGTCTTGGCAGTAAGGGACATTGCAACAAAAGATAATTTTCGAACCACCGACAACATCGACGACGTAAATTAGCCACAAATGAACACGAATGAACACAAATCGGCGTCACAATCCATCCGCAATCTGCGAAAATTCTCTTTGCCTTTTCATCGTCCCTATCTCTAAAATCTGCGTTTATCTGCGTTCATCTGCGGTTCCATTTCATTGCCTTTCTTCGTGCGTCTTCGTGGCTTCGTGTTTATTCTCTTGGTTGGGGTGGTCTCCGGTGTAAAGGCTCCGCGATTTATTCGTGTTAATTTGTGTTTCCCGGCGCGCCGGGATGGCTAATTTACGTCGGTCTTCTTGAGCTATTGGCAGTCCATTAGAGGGTCCACGGCTCGCGGAGGGCGCGGCTTAAGCGCCGCGCGGCGCTGGGGTCGTCAATAATTTGTTCCTTCCACGGATCCCATTTAATCTTGCGGCCGGTGCGAATGGCGATATCGCTCAGATGGCTGATGGCGTCGGAATAACAGGCTACTTCGATGGGGCTCACGGTGGCCTGACGGCTGCGGACGCATTCGACAAAATTACCCTGGTGGTTGTTGCTGTTAATCAGGTGGATTTCACCCGGACCAATGACCTCTTTGGCCAGCGAAACCGGATCGGTCCTCAGGCCGCCGCGGCTGATCATCACCTTGCCCTTGTCCCCGATGAAGGTGGTCAGGTCGCCGCCGCAATCAAATTTGAAAGAAACGCCGTTGGCAAAGCGCCCGCGGATATCCCAGGTGGCCACGGCATCAAAGAGCCCTTCGGTCGCAATCAGGCCGGTGCCTTCAATTTCCACCGGAACGGCGTCCGGCGTATCGCCTAGGCCCCAGACCATCACATCCAGCGGATGGGCGCCCCAGCCGCCCAGGAACCCGATGGAATTGTCGTAGCAGTGCCACGCACCCTGGCAGGTGCAGCGGTCCTTGGTATACGCACTGACCGGCGAGGGGCCCAGCCAGAAATCATAGTCGAACCCTTCGGGTACAGGGATGGGCGTGGTCGATCCGCCCGTGGCACCGGCGGGGGCGACGACTTCGACGGCCTGAAGTTTGCCGATGCGCCCGTTGCGCACCAGTTCGCAGCCGAAGCGGACATGGCCCATGGAGCGCTGCTGCGTGCCGTATTGGAACAGTCGGTTGTAGCGGTGGCAGGCGGCGCGCAGCGCCTGGTTCTGTTCAACGCTGGTGCCCAGCGGCTTTTCTACATAGACATCCTTGCCGGCCCGCACGGCCGCCAGGGCGGTGAGCACGTGCCAGTTGTCCGGCGTGGTGACGATCACCGCATCGATATCCGGGCGGGCGACCAGGTCGCGGAAATCGTGATAGCCCTTGCACGAACCGGCGCCAAAGTTCTGGTTGGCGCGGGCGGTGGCCGCTTCGCGCCGGCTGGTAAACAAATCGCTGATGGCCACCATCTGAATGCCGGGCACGGCGGCAAAGTTGTGATAAACGCTGTCGCCGCGTTCGCCCAGGCCGATCTGGCCCAGGCACACGCGGTTGCTGGGTAGATTATCCCCACGCACCACGCGCGATGGCAGAATAGTGGGCAGCAGCAGCGCCGCCGCCCCGGCCGAGGCGCCACGCAGGAAGGTGCGGCGGGAAAATTCTTTACGAGCACCGGAAGTGGGGTTGGTCTTCATGTTATTCCTTTGCGTAACGGGTCCATTCTTTTTCCAGCGTTTCTGCCGTGACCGTGCCGGGGTGGATCCAGAGGCGGTAGCGCATAGACAGCGTTTGGCCAGCACCCAGTTTCAGGGGTGCGTGGAACAGCGGTGCGGGCTCCATGAACGGCATATTCTGATCAACGAACCAGGAGACGGGGTGATGCAAGTTGGAGGGATGATCGAAAACCGCCACCCCGCCGGCTTTGCTGGCCAGATCCGCACCGCTGCAATCGAGCCAGCGCGCCGGCTTGCCGTGGGTGTCGGCCACGCCGGTGGCGTTCTGGCTGTTGGTAAAGGTGCCGCTCTTGAGGGTTGGGGCCAGGCGCAGAGACAACCCGGCATAGCCGCCAAAGGGGCGGCCGTTGGGTTCGCTGGCCAGCGGGGTGCGTTCCAAGGCCAGATCCTTATCCAGGGCGGTGAAGGTTGCGGCCCAGTTGATGTAATACGAGCCATCTGCCGCCGGGGCGGAGATAGTGATGGTGCGCAGCTCTTTAAGCAGCGGCGCGGCACCGGGTGGGTGGTAAGCCAGTTGCAGGGCCATATCCGCGGAGCCATCGGCGTTGGGAACTGTCGCCGCGTTGGTCAGTTCCGTCTGGCCCTGGCTTTGGCCGGTCTGGCGATCTTCCTCCCAGTAATTCAGGCCATTGATGAATTTCCACGACCACCACAGGCCGCGGTGCCACGGATGATCCTTGGGACGCAGGGCCGTAAGCACGGTGCCATCGGCCAGGGCCAGCGGGTGAAAGTACGGCTTGCCTTCGGCGGGCTTGCAGTTGAATTGCCAGACCACGTGGTCCTGGTTCAGAAGCGTCAGCGTATCGCCGGTCTTCTGCCAGTGCAACGGTGACGGTGGTGGGGGAGGTGGTGCCGCCACACCGGCCAGCGGCGCGATGGTGACCTGGCCGGTGGCAGCCCATTGGGTGCCGCGGAGCAGCAGCGTTTGGAAGCCGGGATTCTCCATGAATTTGGCATCGTGTCCGAGCAGGATCGTAAAGCCGCGGCCATTGCCCAGCGCCGTGACCAGCACACTGGGATGGTCTTCCGCGGTCGCCAGGACAACCGCCTGGGGATGCGTGCCGGGCTTCTGCCAGAGTTCATCGGTGGTGGTGAACGGCGCCACGCCGCGCGTAATCGGATGATCCACCGTCGTGGGTGTCACGGTAAACGTGTGCGGCGCATGGTGGTTGGTCTGGCCATTGGCCCAGGAGGCGCCAGCCAGTTGCTGATACTCCGGCCAGTCATAAAACGACGAACTGCCGGCGTGCACCACCACAAAGCCATGGCCCGCACGAACAAAATTTAGCAGGGCGTCTTTGGTGGGCTGCGGCCAAGCCGTAACGCCACCCTTGCCGAAGGCGTTCCAGTTGCTCAGGACGGCATCGTATTTGGCAAAGGTTTCAGTGGTGCAGGTTTCCGGGTGCTCGGTGATGTCGGCGGTGAATTGGCCGCTGGCGGTGAGAATTTTCTGGAGTGCGGGCGTGGTATGGCGCCAGTCGTGATTGTTCTGGCCAGATAGGATCAGCACGCGCAGGGGGGCGGTGTCGGCGGCCCGCAACGGAGCGGCCAAGCACGTAAGACCCAGAGCTATGGTCCCCAGACATTCAACCCAATTCATCTTCATTGGCCACTCCATTTCCGCAGGCGCTCCGCCGAGCGTTTGACGGCCTCGGCCCCAGCCACTTCCAGGGTGGTTGGGCCGTTAAAGCCGCTGGCGCCCAGTGCGTCGACGACGGCTTGGATGCCCACCACGCCATCGCCCAGGGGAATCAGGCCCATGCCGCAGCCGAACATCGTACCGCGCCGGGCTTCCCATTCCTTGCCCATGTCCTTCCAATGCACGTGGCGGATGCGTTTTCCAAAGGTCTTGATGAACGCCAGCGGGTCGCCGCCGCCCAGCCAGCTATTGCCGGTATCCAGGTTGACGCCTACGGTCTTTTCATGGCCCAGGGCATCCAGGATGGCGCTCATGCCATCGACGGTATCGGTGAGGCAGCCGTGGGGTTCCAGCAGCAACTCGATGCCCAGTTCCTCGGCCCAGCGGATGGGCTGGTAAAGTTTCTCGCGGATGGCAAAGAGCTTTTCGGCGCGGTTCAGGCCGTGGCCAAAATCAGTTTTCGGATCGCCCTCGGTGGTGATGACCTGCTTGACGCCCAGCAGGTGCGCCAGGCGGATGGCCTTGATGATTTCGTGCGTGCCATATACATCCGGGCTGGTGGGGTCCAGCAGGTTGGCGTGGGCACAGACGCTGGTAAGGGTAAGTTTGAATTCGGAAATAAGCCCGCAAATGCTGGCCGGATGGCTCTCGAGGCTCAGCGAGGCGGAAAAGCCATATTCCGTGCCCAGCGTGGCGCCGTCGTGGTTGTCGGTCAGGTCCGCATAATCAAAGCCCATTTCGCGGATCAACTGGAATTGCCGCCGCATGGGCGAGAAGGGCTCGACGAGGGCGAAACAGCCGAGGATCATGGGACCGTCCTTCTGTTAAAGACCAGGGGCGATGGAAAATGACGCATGACTAATGATCCCGGCGCGCCGGGAACGAATCAAATTTCAATAACCAATGACGGAATGAGCAAACCGCAGTCAGTCCCCCGTTTCGTCATTGAGTCATTGAACATTGGGTATTGATTCGTCATTAGTCATTCGTCATTAGTTATTCTCGTTCATGGTGCTTGACAATAACCTCTGGGGCCAGAAAATCGTTCAATATTTGTGATCGGCCGATTTTGAACAAAGGGGGTGATTATGGCAGCGACACAACCAATCTTCCATGGGGCTGGCGAATCCTACCGGGCCGATACCTGTGCACCCGTCAACGCGGCCGCCGCCGCCGGGCAGATCCGCCTGCACGCGCTGGCGCACGGACAGTATCCCGGCACGCATCTGCCGCCGCGGCTTTTGCCGGAACTGCGCTCCATTGGCTATTGGGATGCGCGGCGCGGGCAGTCCTGGGGCCTGCCATGGCATCGCAACGAGGGCATCGAATTGACCTGCCTGCGGCGTGGGCAGTTGCCGTTTGCCACGGACCAGAAAGCCGTGGTCCTGAAGCCCGGCAATTTGACGATCACCCGCCCCTGGCAGCGCCACCGCGTGGGCGATCCGCATGCCACCTCCAGCCGGCTGTATTGGGTGATCTTGGATGTCGGCGTGCGCCGCCCCAACCAGGTATGGCGTTGGCCCGACTGGCTGGTTCTTTCCCCGCCCGAGCGCCGCGCGCTGACCACGCTGCTGAGCCACAACGAACAATGCGTGTGGGATGCCAACCCCGCCGTCATGGCGTGCTTTGAAAAAATGGGGGCCTTGGTGGAGGCCGCCGTGCCGGAGCGAACACGATTGGTCTTGTGCCTTAACGAACTGCTGCTGGCCGTGATGGAAATGCTCCACGGCCGCGGCATTGCGTTGGATCGTTCGCTGACCTCGGCGCAGCGGGTGGTGGAGATGTTCCTGGCGGAACTGCCGCGCCACCTGGCGGAGCCCTGGACGGTCGGCACCATGGCCCGGCACTGCGGGCTGGGGCGCAGCGGGTTTGTGCAATACTGCAGGCGTGTTACGAATATGTCGCCGGTGGAATACCTGACCCATTGCCGGGTGGAAGCGGCGCGGAAGATGCTCGTGGATCAGGCGGACCGCTCGGTAACGCAGGTGGCATTGGCCTGCGGGTTTTCCTCCAGCCAGTACTTTGCCACCGTGTTCCGGCAACTTACGGGGCGCACGCCGCGGGCGGCACGCCTGGGCGCGTAGAGTGTTGTGGGTGTCCGCGCGGTGTTGATCTGAGCGTTGGAGTAATTGACAACGCGCGTCCCTGTTGGCATGATGACCACCATGCAGGCACTTGAGCTTATGCATACGCGCATTGTCTACGCGGAGGACGCCTTCGCCGAACTGGTGTTGTGGTTGGTGCCCAAACCGGTTGCGGGCTCGGCCCATCGCTACAAGTATCGTTTGGCCTATGTGGTCCGGGGCGTTTGCGTGTTGCGTTACGACAATGAAGCCGGTAAAGGCGATCACCGGCACTATAATGAAAAGGAAAGTGCTTACGCGTTTTCCAGTCCGGAAAAACTACTGGCGGCCTTCCGCGCCGATATTGCGAGGTGGAATCGTGAAAACCGTCATACTTGATGTTCGTACACCCGCCGAGGCCATGGGGGACTTTACCCAGGCGTGGAAAAGCGGCAAGCCCCAGGGGGCGGCCCGCATCAGCTTTGCCACCCCCGAGTTGTTGTGGCGGGTGCTGACCGCCAAACGCTGGGAATTGCTCAAAGCGCTATGTGGGGCCGGGCCGGTATCGATGCGCCAGGCGGCGCGGCGCGTGGGGCGCGATGTCAAGGCGGTCCACGGTGATGTGACGGCGCTCTTGTCCGCCGGTCTACTCACGCGGGCGGCGGGCGGCGGCGTGGAGTTTCCATTTGAGGCGGTCAAGGTGGAGTTTCTGCTGCGCGCGGCATAACTGCGCGCAAAAGAAAAGAAGAGGCGGGGGCCTCTTCTTTTGACCTTGCTTTATTGGGCCATGCCCGGTCAGCTCACAATCCCCAACGGCGGGGTGGTTTTCCATTGGCCGCGGGTGAAGTCCGGCACATCCACCGACGTGCCGCGGTGCGTGACCGAATACTCGCTGAGTTCCACGATCGAACTCCAGGCCGCGGCGTCATAGACATCCATATCCAGTGGTTGGCCTTTGCGCAGGCAATCGATCAGGCGGTAATTCAGGATGTAATCCATGCCGCCGTGGCCGCCGTTCTTCTTGGCCTCCGCGCCGATCTTCGTCCAGAGCGGATGCCGGTGTTTTTCGCGCAGGGCATCCCACGGCTGCCACTCTTCGCTGTGGGGCATCATGGCGAAGCGCGGCGGGTAATCGGCAAACGTGCCCTCGGTGCCGTAGAGCGTATTGATGCGCGAGTAAGGACGCGGGTTGTTGGTGTCGTGCTGCACCATAATGGTGCGGCCCAGCGCGGTCTTGATGATGGTGGTGTTCATGTCCCCGAGTTTGAAAGGCTTCTTGATCCACGGGCTCTCGGGTCCCTGCGTATCGCGGGCATAGGCCTGGAGGCCCAGGGCCGGGCTGCTCATGGACGAAAGATAATCAAAGCGGTCGCCGCGATTGATGCTCATGTACTGGGCCACCGGTCCCAGGCCATGGGTGGGGTAGACGTTGCCGGTATGGTCGATCGACCACTGGGTGCGCCACATGCCTTCGCCGGATTTGTTATTCAATTTGATGCCGCGCAGATCGTGCAGGTAGCCTGCTTCGCCGTGGAGCAAATCGCCAAAGAGTCCCAGGCGGGCCATGTGCAGGACCAGCATCTCGCTTTCGCCATAGCAGCAGTTCTCCAGCATCATGCAGTGCTTCTGCATCTTCTCGGCGGTGTTCACCAGTTTCCAGCAATCGGCGATGCTCATGGCGGCGGGCACTTCCGTCACGGCATGTTTCCCGGCCTCCATGGCGGCCACGCACATGGGCACGTGCCATTCCCACGGGGTGCAGATGTAGACCAGGTCGATATCATCGCGCGTGCACAGGTGGCGGAAATCTTCCGGGCCTTTGGTGTAAAGTTCCGGCTGGGGCTGACCTTTCTTCTCGACCATGCTTTGGCCGCGCTGGGCGTGGGCCGGCACTACATCGCAGATCGCCTTGATCGCGACGCCCTCAAGTGCCAGCAGGTTGCCCAGTTGGCCGGTGCCGCGCCCGCCGGTGCCGATGAAACCCACCCGAACCGTTTCGAGGGGCGGCGCTTTAAGCCCGACGACGGATTTGCCGCCCAGAACCGGCGGCACCGGAAAGATGCTGCCATGGCCACGGCCGGCGCTGGTGGCGTCGGTGGAACAACCGGTGAGCGCCAGACCGGCAGTGAGCCCGGCGGCGGCTTTGAGAAAATCGCGACGATCGACGGATCCGGACATGTGACGCTCCTTTTATTCCTCGAAAATATCATTCAGAATAATAACCTGCCACGCGGGTGTCTGCAATGCCTCCAGGGTTGACAACTGTGCAGCGCTGCTTTGCAAGCATCGGAAACTCGCTTATCATGCGAAACCATTGGCGGAATCAAGTATCTTATGGAGACGGAAACATGAGTAGTCCAGGCGGCAGTGCGGTGGCGGGCATCGAATCTGGCAGCGCGAAAAGCCAGGAGAAATGGCTCTTCTGGGCCTGTTACATCTCGTTGATCGCCACCGCGGTGGCTTTTGTTACGCGCCTGGCGCTGCTGAGCCAGTGGAAAACGCAATTCAATATCGTTAGCGACGAGCAAGTCGGTCAGCTTGCCGGGGCCGGCATTTGGCCGTTCGCCATCAGCATTATCCTGTTCAGCTTTGTGGTCGATAAGATCGGCTACAAGACGGCCATGATCTTCGCCTTCATTGCCCACGTTACCTATGGCATCATGGTGGTCTGCGCTCCGATGGCCCTGGCGGGTCCCGGTGCGACCCCCGAGCAGATTGAAGCCGGCCGCAAAACCGCCTACTGGCTTCTCTACGCCGGCAGCGTGATCCTGGGCCTGAGCAACGGCACCGTCGAAGCGGTCATCAATCCCGTCGTCGCCACCATGTTCAAGACCCAGAAGGTCAAGTGGCTCAATATTCTCCACTCCGGCTGGCCGGCCGGCCTGGTCGGTGGCGGCCTGCTGGCCATTGCGCTGGGCAAGCAGGATTGGCGCTGGACCATCGCCATCATATTCATCCCCGCCCTGGTCTATGGCTTCATGATGATCTCGGCCAAGTTCCCGATCAATGAACGCGTCGCCGCCGGTGGCACCTACATGGGCATGATCAAGGAGTTCGGCATCCTGGCCTCCATCCTCGTGGTGGCCCTGATCGTCCGGCAGCTCGGCGTGGTCTTCGCGCTGGGCAACACCACCCAGTTAATCGTCGGAGCCGTCGTCGTGGTCGCCTTTGGCGCTGTCGCCCGTTCCCCGGGACGCATCATGCTGTTTGTGATGATGCTGATCATGATGCCGCTGGCCACCACCGAACTGGGCACCGACGGGTGGATCACCACCCTGATGGCAAAGCCGCTGGAAGCCATCGGCATGCACGGCGCCTGGGTGCTGGTCTACACCTCCTTTATCATGATGCTGCTGCGGGCCTTTGCCGCCGGTCCGATCGCCCACAAGCTCAACCCGCTGGGCTTGTTGGCCCTCTCGGCTGCCATCGCGGCCGTCGGATTGTTCCTGCTTTCCAAATCCACCGGCCTGGCCATTTTCGGTGCGGCCACCCTCTATGCCCTCGGCAAGACCTTCTTCTGGCCCACCATGCTCGGCGTGGTCTCCGAACAATGCCCCAAGGGCGGTGCGTTAACGCTCAACGCCGTCGGCGGCTTTGGCATGCTGGCTGTGGGTGTCCTGGGCTTCCCCTTCATCGGCCAACTCCAGGACCATGCGACCACCATGGAACTCAAAGCCTCGCAGCCGGCCATTGCCCAGGTCGTCCTGGTCAACAAAGACGGCATGTATGGCGCGTACGACGCGGTCGATGCCGACAAGGTCGCCAAACTGCCCCCTGACCAGCAGACGCAAATCGCCACCGTTCAGGAACACGCGCAGCACAGCGCCTTGGCTACCATGGCCATCTTCCCCTGCGTCATGTTCGGGTGCTATTTGGCCATGCTCGCGTACTTCAAAGCCCGCGGCGGTTATAAACAAGTCCACCTGGAAGTCGTCGAAGGACCCAGCGAGTAACGCTCCGGTCTCAATTCCGCTGGAAATGACAAGCCCCGGGTTGGTTAACCCGGGGCTTTTTGTTTGGGGCTCCGTAGCTCCGGGCGGCAGCCCGGGGCTTGTTCCCGCGCTGCGGATTCCCTCCGCCAATTGCCTCTCAGTGAAAATCCTTGGCCGCCTGTTTCCACCAGTCTTTCCACTGGTTTACCACGCGATTCTTCTCCGCCGCCTCGGCTGTGGGATCGTACGTCCAGGTCTGTCCGGCCATCTGGCACAGCGCCGCACAGACGCTTTGGCGGGCTCCGTCGCCGGGCTTATCCAGGGCGGCGATCAAAGCGCCCACCGCAGCCGCCGAACGCACATGGCCATCGGCCAGGGACTGGACGGCGGCATGACGCACGGAGGCATCGGCATCCTCTACCAGGCGCAGCAGGGTTGTGGTCGTCTGATCGCCCGGATTAGCCGCCAGCAGTTTGGCCAGTTCCATCTTGGCGCGGGCATCGGAGCCCGCCAGCGTGGTGGCCACCATGGCGTCGGGTACGGCGCGCCCGGCGGTGCCAAAGCCCCGCGCCGCCCACGCCGCGAACATCGGATCCTTGCTGGCCTGGGCCTTGGCATCAATGGCGGCATCGAGCGTGGCATTCTTCATCTTGGGCCCGTGAAACGCCACCACGTAGCGCACGCCGCCGCTCGGGTCGTCCAGCAGGGCCACCAATGGCGCCGCGGCCCGGGCATCGCCGATGTCGCACAGCGCCGTCGCCAGCCACATGCGGGCGAATTCCGGCTGCTGCTGGTCGGCCAGGGCCGCGATCAGGTCCGGCGTAATGCCGGCGCCCAGTTTGACCGCCCGCCCGTGGGCGGCCAGGGAGGCGTATTCATTGGCGCGGAACTTGGCCACCAGGTCCTGCACCAGCGCCTGGCGCATCTCCGGCGATAATTTGGCCAGCGGCGGATCGCCCACCAGGACATCAAGTTTATTGGAGGTCAGCAGCAGTGGCCCGTCGGCGGCAGGCAGGTAGACCATGCACTTGAGGCGCACCTTGCCGGCGGGCACCAGGTTCTCCAGCGTGCCCAGGGCGCTGGGCACTTCATCGCCGGCGGCCGCCGTGGGATACCCCTGCACCACCGCCAGATCCTTGCGGTAGGCAAAGACCTTCTGCCCCGCAAGTTTCAGGGGCAGTTCCAGGGTCTGGGCGCCGTCGAGCTTGGCCGGAACTGCCAGCGGGATCTTGGCGCTGAAATAAGCTTTGTCCTTGCCCTGGGCCACCAGCAGCCAGGCAAACGCGCCGGGCAGGGGCCGCGGCGCGCCCATGTTTTTCAAGGCGCACGTCAGCGGCAGCGGATCGCCCATGACGGCGTCCCCCGTCAGGCTCAGGCCCGCTTGAATGTCACCTTGGGCCTCGCCCCATTGCGGCACCGGTTTGGCCGTCGGCGCGGCCTCCTGCGCGCGGGTGGATAATTGCAGGCTTCCGGCCAAGGCCACCGCCAGGATAAGCGCGGCCCGGCTACGATAGTTTTGATGATTCTTCATGCCCTTCATGTTACCTTTCCGCACGCCGTCCGGCGAGTCTGGCCGATATAAAGGCGATACGGGGTGTGGCCAGATTTTTGGCAACGAGCCAAGCGTTCGTAGTACCGCCTTTAGGCCAAGACCGTTCAACGGAGGATCTCGATGGAATCGCGGAAGGGTCGTGTGGGCTGAGGTGTTTGGCGATGGCAGGGGCGT
>Ga0316217_10001623_pt1 | contig 28716 bp, 31 predicted proteins | sample 1anoAmetaG_FD_203633 | JGI IMG/M metagenome (GOLD analysis project Ga0316217, IMG submission 203633) | Freshwater microbial communities from Trout Bog Lake, Wisconsin, USA - 1anoA | ecosystem: Environmental > Aquatic > Freshwater > Lake > Hypolimnion/Profundal zone | place: USA: Wisconsin... | reverse complement strand
AGATCGTTGAGTGCGCGGCGTGCCTTTTTGCTGAGGTTCTCCGAATCGAGCGCCCACCAAAGCAGTGCATGGGTGTCCAGCAGAAGCTGCATGCCTATTCTCCCGACCAGAGCCGAAGTTCCTCCGCCGGCAAGGGAGCATCAAAATCAGCCGCGATTGTGAATACACCCTTAAACAAACCAGGTACCCGTCCCTTGCGCTTTGGCTTCGCGATGGGAACGATCTTGGCAACCGGCTGTTTGTCGCGCCCCGACGTGATAATCACTTCTTCTCCACTCAACGCCCGTTTGACCAGAGCCGAAAGATTGGTCTTCGCTTCGTGCATCGTGGTTTCGTACATGACAGCACTCTCCAATGCGGCTAGGCGTATCTTAGCTAACATCATTGGATGCGTCAATCGGGCTACGTGAGCAGCGCGCGGGAACGATTCCCCTACCCCTGCATCTCCTGCGCCCGCAGCGCCAGCCCGCTGGCCCCCGATGGTGAACTCGCACGCAGCCAAATCGTTTCAACGAATGCCTCTTGAATTCCCCAGATAGAGCACGTAAACTTGTGCTGCACGTAGGCAGGTGCCACCCATGAAGGCTAACATCACGTTGAAAATTGAAGCCGATCTCCTGCGGGAGGCTCGCGTTCTCGCCGCCGAGGAAGGCACCTCGATCAGCGCCCTGCTCGCCTCCCGCTTGGAGCAGCTGGTGCGCGAGCGCACGGGATATAGCCAGGCACGGCGGCGTGCTTTGGCCCGTCTGCGGACCGGTTTCGACCTGCATTGGACACCCCCTCGCTCGCGAGATGAACTGCATGAGCGATAGGTGCTTCGTCGATACCAATATCCTGGTCTACGCACATGACCGCTCGGCCGGAGTCAAGCACAAGCGGGCTCAGTTGTTGCTGGAGCAGCTCTGGGATTCGGGCCAGGGCGTGTTGAGCACGCAGGTTCTTCAAGAGCTGTGTATCAACCTTCGCCGCAAGGTCCGCGATCCTCTGCCGATTGAGGAAGTGCGGCGGTTAATCCGCGATTACGCAACTTGGGAAGTCGTCGCCAACACCGCCGAGTCGGTCCTGCAAGCGATGGATTTTGAGTTGCGTTACAAGACTTCTTTTTGGGATGCCCTGATTCTTCAGGCTGCCGAGAGTGCCGGCGCGTCGATTCTCTACTCCGAAGACCTGGCCGCAGGACAACACTACGGGTCGATCCAGGTGGTGAACCCATTGCTCGATCCCATGCCCGCGTAATCTACTTACCGCTGCATCTCCTGCGCCCGCAGCGCCAGGCCGCTGGCCACCGAGGTGAACTCGTTGCCGCTGCGCACCCGTTCCGCGGTGAAGCGCGTTTCGAAGATCCTCCGCACGGCGGGCACAAACGAGGTTCCGCCGGTAAGAAAGACGCGGTCCACACTGCGCGCATCCACGCCGCATTGGGAGAGCAGGCCGTCCACACATTGCTCGATCTTCCGCAGCTCTTCGGCGATCCAGCGTTCGAACTCGGCGCGCGTGACCGCGATGCGCAGGTCGAGCGCGGCCTCCTGAAAGTGGAACTCCGCCCGCTCGCTGCCGGACAGCGCAAACTTGACCCGCTGCACCGCCTGATGCAGCTGATAGCCCAGGTCTTCGTCCACCAGCATGATGAGCGCTTCGATCTTCTCCGGCTCCAGGGCCCGCACGCGCGCAGACTGCAGCATCTCCATCACCGGGCGAGTGCGCAGAAACGAGAGGTAGTGCCAGCGCTCCAGGTTGGCGTAGATCCAGGCCGGAAGCGCGGGCAGAATCTTTTTGCCCGAGTGCGCCATGCTGTCGGCTCCCAGGGCGGGCGAAACCAGACGGCGCACGATGCGCGCATCGAAGGCGTCGCCCGCCAGTCCCACGCCGCCATTGCCCAGCAGGCCGGCGCCCTGGCACCCGTGCCGACAGGCAGCAATAGACGGCCCCACGTGCAGCAGAGAAAAATCGCTGGTGCCGCCGCCGAAGTCGCCGATCAAAATCAGCTCATCGTGGTCGAGCGAGGATTCGTAGGCGTAGGCCGCAGCCACCGGCTCCATCTCGAACTCTACCTGCTCGTAGCCCGCAAGCTCAAACGCATGCCGCAGACGCCCCAGCGCGTAGGCCTCGTCCTCGCCGTTTTCCGCGCCCGCAAAATGCACCGGACGCCCCACCGTGGCGTGGCGCACCGGCACACCAAACTGCCGTTCGGCATGCAGGCGCAGATCGGCCAACATGCGCGAGATCAAATCTTCCACGGTGTAGTGCCGCCCCAGGACTTCGGTGCCGGTGAACAGGCGGCTGGGCAGGTAGCTCTTGAGCGACTGAATCAGCCGCCCCTTGTGCTCAGCCTCCAGATACTGCTCGATGGCCCACGGCCCGGTCCACGACTGCAGGTGGCGGCGTCCTGCTTTTTTGTGCTGCTCCAGATAGAGCACCGAGCGGAACGATTCCGTGCTGCCGCCGGCGGAGACAAAGCGCACCAGCTCCACCACGCCGCCGTTGGCGCGCGCCAGCGAACTGTTGGTGGTTCCAAAATCGATGCCGATGGCGGAGGGATGGTTCTTGTGGGACGTCACACTCTATTATTCCAAAGATCGTAAGGCATTTTTAAATACTATGTGAGTCATTCTGAACGAAGTGAAGAACCCCAGCGCCGCTCAAGTCTTCGGGGCCGCCCGAGAGGCACTTCAACCGCAACGTCAAGGTTCATCGGCTGAAGGGCCTTTCGGGCGGTAATACCTATTTGAACGCTGCTGGGGTTCTTCACTTCGTTCAGAATGCCCCTCTGAAAACAAAACCGAAACAAAGGCGGCGAAGTCATACAGCATGCCTGAAAAGTCTATAGGATTTCGCTACTTGAATCGCAGGCCGCGGAATTCCAGCTCCGGCTGCGCCTGGTTCCACTGGCTGGAGATGTGCTCGACGGTAAGGCGCAGCACGCGCGTCTGCCCCGGACCGAGCGGCGCCAGCGCCAGGTCTCCGGCTTCGTCCTGGCCGCCCAGCGGGTGAGGAACCAGCGCGCGCAGCGGTAGGGTCTCGGTCTGCACCGCCTCACCCAGGGTGTCGCGGAAGACCGCCTGCACGGTGCCGCCCACCACGGTGCGGTCTCCGGTGTTGCGCACCGTCAGATCAATGTAGGTGATGGTCGAGCCGACGAAGTTATCCGCCTGGCTGAGTGTGGCTTTGTCCACCACCAGCATCGGCGAATAAGGATCGGCGGTGGTCGCGACTTCCTTTTTGCCGTGCCCCAGGATGGCGGCGACAGCCAGCACGCCCAGCACCAGTCCAAAGCCCACCGCCAGCGGAATCCAGTTGCGCGGCTCCGGCCGCGCCGAGTGCGCACCGAAGATGGCGGGCTCGGCTGTCTGCGACGGCGCGTTCTTGGAGCGTGCGTTCTTGGCGGAATCGGCCGGCTCTTTCATAGCAGCCCATTCTACCAGCGCACGCAAGCGGCGCCGCCAACCGCCACCGGGCAGGCCCATAGGAAGTTACGATAGTGACGTTGAACATTGCTATGTCTGCAGAGTTCCATTGACATAAGGGTGGCAGGGGCTATCATCGAGGAACTCTCAATCGGAGAACTTATATGAAGCAGTGCCTTAGCATTCTTCTGGCTTTCTCTATCCTCGCGCCCGCTTCCTTTGCGGCAGACACAAAAACGAGCGCCGCGCCAATAACCCCAGTAGCTGCCGACGCCTCGGTAGTTGCGCCCGCAGTCCCCGCGGGTACACAAGATAAACCCAGAGTATTTGTCACGGACGAGCCTCTCCAGGAGGACAACTCTATAGTCCGGGGCAACGTTTCCACCGGCCACGTCGAGAACGGCCCGAACGCTCGAGTCGTGGAGATACAAGCGGACCTGATCAAGGTCTGTCCGAAGGTGATGGTCACCAATAGGGCCGATACGGCCGACTATACGGTGCTGTTTAGGCGCGACAACAGCAAACGCTCATCAATGTTTGCTTTCGGCGGACTGGCGGGCTTGGCGCTTTCGGCTGCGTCCAAGGTGAATGGTGCTTCGCTGTTCGCCGCCAACGGGGATCTGATCACGGCAACCCAGCAACGCACGGTGGAAAATGCGATTCGTGAGCTTTGCGCTTCCATACCGGCGACTGTTGTACATTCCGCTGCGCAACCCGCTCCGGTACAGGCTTCGGCGCAGAACGCGGATATGCCCGCGCCTCTTCCCATTCCAGCCCCGGTCGCAGAACCCGCGCCAGTGCAGGCCGCCGTGACAGAGGTGGTAATCAATTCCGCTCCCGACGGAGCTGATATCGAGATCGACGGAGGTTTTGTAGGCAATACTCCCTCTTCCATCGAGACCTCTGTCGGCGAACATCAGGTCGTCATTCATAAGAAAGGCTTCAAAGATTGGGGACGCAAGGTGAAAGTCTCCGGCGGAAGCATTACTCTTCGCGCTGAACTCGATCCCGCGTCGTAGAGACTTTCTCGCACACACACGGGAGGCCGCGGCCTCCCGTTTCTATTGCCCGCGCAACGCTTTGTTACTTCTCTGAATCCAACCGGGAGATGAAAAGATCGGTCCCGACTGAATCCGTCCCTGCATTGATCGACGAGAGGATCAAGGAACTTGGGGACTGGCGCGGAAAGACGCTCGCGAAGGTGCGCGCGATCGCACACGAGGCAGACCCTGAGATCGTCGAACAGTGGAAGTGGATGGGGATTCCCGTCTGGTCCCACGGCGGCATCGTCTGCACCGGAGAGACGTACAAGAACGTCGTCAAGATGACTTTCGCCAAGGGAGCTGCGTTGAAGGATCCTTCAGGTCTATTCAACTCCAGCCTCGACGGGAATGTCCGGCGCGCCATTGATATCCACGAAAGCGACAAGGTCGATGAGGCGGCCTTGAAGGATCTCATCCGCTCTGCGGTCGCACTCAATCTCGAGGGCAAAAGCAAGCCCCGGCGTGCGAGAGGATAAGGAACCGGCGACGTTATGGTAAAACTGTGCCTTCGTTTTTTCCTGGTGCTCTGGATTCTTACAGCGGCGGCCTATGCGCAGGACAGCGGCGCGAACCCCACGCAGACAGCTCCCGCGGACGCAAACCAGACAGACGAGACCCAGACCAGCTCCGCGGCTCCGCCCGCAACCGCGCCGCTGCCGGTCAAGTACTCGCCCGAGGGGTTTCCCATTCTGCAGGATGCCACGCCGGTCCATCTGCGGCTCACGCGCACGCTCTCCTCGGCCGATTGCAAGGCCGGCGACCGCATCGATTTTGAAGTAGAAAACCCGGTGATTCTCGGCGGCGTCACCGTGATTCCGCAGGGAAGCATCGCCTGGGGAACGGTGACCGAAGCCGAACACAAAAGGCGCATGACGCGCGGAGGAAAGCTGGCCATCGCGATTAACGAGGTGCAGATGGCCAACCTGCAAAAGGCCAAGCTGCGCGCCGACCGCGAAGCCAAAGGCGGAGGCCACACCGGCGTGATGGCCGGCGCGATGGTGGGAACCGCCGTCGTCTTCTGGCCCGTCGCCCCGGTCTTTTTGCTGATGCATGGCAAGGAGGCCAAAATTCCGGAGGGAACCGAGGTGACGGCCTATGTCGATGGCGACACGGTTTTCACCCCGCCGGCTGGAGCCGCACCGCCCGCGGCCGCGCAGGCTCCCTCGCAGATGGCGCCTGGTCAACCGCCTTCGGAACCGCCGCCACCGGGTCAGCCGCCCGCTCCGCAGGCAGCACCGGAAGAAATTCAGCCACAACCTCAGCAGCCATCTCAGCAACAAGCGGCAGCCGATGCGGCCAGTACGGAGTTGACGCTCACCTCAACCCCTGACGGGGCCGACGTGGAAATCGACGGAGCGTTCGTCGGCAGCACGCCCTCGAACATTCCAATCGCAAATGGAGACCACACGGTGCGCGTAAGCAAGCGGGGCTACCAGCCTTACGAACGGCGGCTGCGCGTCTCCGGAGGCTCGATCAGCGTGCACGCCGATCTGGAAGCGGGCGGGAATCCGGCGGCGCAGTAGTGGCAAACCTTACGCAAACAACGGGAGGCCGCGGCCTCCCGTTGTCATTCACCCAAACGCGTTACTCCCCTGCGATCGTCATGCCCTCGATGCGCAGCGTGGGGCAGGCCACCGCTCCACGCCAGATGAGGTCGCTGCCGACCTCGGCCAGGTTGCTGAACATCTCGCCCAGGTTGCCGGCCACGGTGATCTCCTCCACCGGGTAGGCCAGCTCGCCGTTTTCAATCCAGATGCCGCTGGCTCCGCGCGAAAAATCTCCGGTCACAAGGTTGACGCCGAAGCCGAGGAACTCGGTGACCAGCAGCCCCTGCTTCACTCCCTTGATGATCTCCTCCTGCGATTTTTCTCCCGGCTGCAAATAGACGTTTCCGTTGCCGATGCCGGGCGTTCCGGCCAGCCCGCGCGAGGCGTTGCCGGTGGTCGCAAGGCCCAGCTTCTTGGCCGTGTAGGTGTTCAGCAGATAGCTCTTCAGCTCTCCGTTTTCAATCACCGTGGTGCGCCGCGTGGGCACGCCCTCACCGTCGAAGGGACGCGTGCCGAAGCCGCCCGGGATGGTGCCGTCGTCGATCACCGTCAGGTTAGCGCCGAAAACTTTTTCTCCCAGCTTGCCCGCCAGAAACGACGCGTGCCGGTAGATGGAGTCGCCGTTGACCGCGTCGAGGATGTGGTGCAGCAGCGCGGCCGAGGTCTGCCGGTCGAAGACAATGGGGACTTTCTGGGTTTTGATTTTGCGAGCGCCTAAGCGCCGCAGCGTGCGCTCGGCGGCAATGCGTCCCACCTCTTCGGGAGACTCCAGCTTGGCCAGGGTGCGCGCCGCCGAGTACCAGTAGTCGCGCTGCATGTTGCCCGCCTCGTCGCTGGCAATGGGCGCCACCGAAATCGAGCAGTACGAGGAGCGGTACTCGCCCACAAAGCCATGCGAGTTGGCCAGCACACGGCGGCCGATGGCGGCGTCGAAGCTGCCGCCGTCGCTGTTGGTCAGCCGCTCGTCCACCTCCAGCGCGGCGCGCTCGCAGCGGCGCGCTTGCTCGATGCGCTCTTTGTTGGAGAGCGAATACACATCGTCGTAATAAAGGCCCAGCTCGCCGGAGAGTTGCCCGAGCTGCTCGGGCGCGGGAATGCCCGCCATGGGATCTTCTGAAGTGATCTTGGCCAGCTCAATTGCCGCACGCACCAGCTGCTCCACGCCATCGGCGGAGAGGTCGCCGGTGGAGGTGTTGGCCGTATGCTGTCCCACAAAGACGCGCACGCCCAGGGCTCGCGAGCCTGCTTCCTTCAAGGTCTCCACCTCGCCCAGGCGCACCAGGGCAGAGAACTCCGAACCTTCGCTGACCACCGCCTCCACGGCGCTTGCTCCCAGCTTCAGCGCCCGCTGCACTACTCCGCTGGCCAGTTCGCGCAGCTCCGTCTCCGCTGTTGTTTCGGTTGCCGCCATTCCAGTACGCTCCTGTTTTCTAATTGCCTGTTCCGCCCACCGTCATGCGGTCGATCTTCAAGGTTGGAATGCCGACGCCGACCGGAACGCTCTGCCCGTCTTTGCCGCAGGTGCCGACGCCCTCATCGAGCTTCAGGTCGTTGCCCACCATGCTCACCCGGGTCAGCACATCCGGACCGTTGCCGATCAGGGTCGCGTCCTTCACCGGCGCGGTAATCTTGCCGTCTTCGATCAGGTAGGCTTCGCTGGCGGCAAAGACAAACTTGCCGTTGGTGATGTCCACCTGCCCGCCGCTGAAGTTCACCGCGTAGAGCCCGCGCTGCACGCTCTTGATGATGTCCTCGGGAAGGTCGTCGCCCGCCAGCATGTAAGTATTGGTCATGCGGGGCATGGGAATGTGTTCGTAGCTCTCGCGCCGTCCGTTGCCGGTGTTGGGCAGTCCCATCAGGCGCGCCGAAAGCTTGTCGGCCATGTAGCCTTTCAGAATGCCGTTCTCGATCAGCATGGTGTTGTTGGTGGTGTTGCCTTCGTCGTCCACGTTGAGCGAGCCGCGGCGTTCGTTCAGGGTGCCGTTGTCCACCACGGTGCACTTGTCGCTGGCGACCCGCTTGCCGAGCAATCCGGAGAAGGCCGAAGTCTTCTTGCGGTTGAAGTCCGCCTCCAGGCCGTGGCCGATCGCCTCGTGCAGCAGCACGCCCGGCCAGCCCGGTCCCAGCACCACTTCCATGTCGCCCGCCGGACACGCCACGGCGCTCAACTGCAGAATCGCCTGCCGCGCGGCTTCGTTGGCAAAATGCTCCGGCGTTTTTTCGGTGAGAAAGATCTCGAACTTGTTGCGACCGCCTCCGCCCGAACTTCCCTTGGCGCTCAACTTTCCCTCGCGCGCGATGACGAAGACATTCAACCGCGACAGCGGCTGCACGTCTTCGGCAAAAGTGCCATCGGAGCCGACGACCAGGATGCGGCGGATCTCGTCGAAGTAACCGGCGCGGACTTCCTTGATGCGCGAATCGTAGGCGCGCGCGGCTTTGTCGGCGCGGAAGACCAGCTCGACTTTCTTCGACAACTCGGCGTCGGAGGCCGCATCGGTCACCGGATACAGCGAGTGCCGCGCCTTGTCCTTCAGGCTCACCACGGGAGTCTTGGCCGGAGCAGAGGCGATAAGCGCCGCGGTGCGCGCCGCGTGCAGAATCTTTTCCGGCGCAAGGTCGTCGGTGTAGGCGTAGCCGGTGCGCTCGCCGGTCACCACGCGCACGCCGCAGCCCGCGCTGATCCCCTGCGAGGCCGACTTCACCATTGACTCATCCACCGAGAGCGACGTCGAGGTCAGATACTCGAAATAAAGATCGGCATAATCGCCGCCCGCAGAGAGCGCCGCGCCCAGATACTTATCCAGATCGCGCTCGCTGAGCCCGTACTTCTCAAAGAAGAATCGCTTTTCCATAAGTTTGCTCACATCGGATTGGATGCCCCACACGCCGAATGGTGGCAGAGGCCGAAGCCGAAGGTTCGATTATAGAGGCCGAAGGGGAATAGCAACTGTGAAATGCAGGGCTCGTTCGCGGATGCGCCGAGGAAACAAAACAGGCAGGGCAAAAAACGCGCGCTACACGCCGACCGTTTCGGTAAGCGCCACTGGCTCTTCCAGCGTTGCCAGCTCCCACGCGGAAGTGTCATGCAGCAGGCGGCGGACCAGTGCGGTGTGCATGGCGTGTCCGGCCAGGCTGGCCTGCACGCGTCCCAGCACCTGGTGGCCGATCAGCGAGAGATCGCCGATCAGGTCGAGCACCTTGTGGCGCACGAATTCGTCGGGGAAGCGCAGCGGGCCGTTCTGGATTCCGTCGCGGGTGAGCACGATGGCGTTTTCCTCCGAGGCGCCGCGGATCAGTCCCATGTTGCGCAGGGCCTCGGCCTCGTGCAGAAATCCGAAGGTGCGCGCCGGGGCGATGTCGCGCGCATAGTCGCCGCGCGATAGATCGACACATATAGATTCTTCGCCGATGAGCGGATGGTTGAAGTTGATGGAGTAGCAGACGGAAAAATTCTCCGCCGGGTAGAGGCCGATAAACTTTTCGCCCTCGCGCACCTCCACCGGCTTGAGCACGCGCAGATACTGGCGCAGCCGCTTCTGCCGCCGCAATCCCACCTGCTGCACCATCTCCACGATGGGCAGCGCGCTGCCGTCCAGAATGGGCAGCTCCAGGTTGTCCAACTCCACAATGGCGTTGTCCACGCCCATGCCGACAAAGGCCGAGAGCACATGCTCGGTGGTGGAGATCAGCACGCCCTTCTTCATCAGGCTGGTGGCGTAGCTGACCTTGGCGACGTTGCGCCCGGTGGCCTCTACCTGGAAGTCGTCCAGATCGGTGCGGCGGAAGACGACGCCCGAGCCGGGCGATGCGGGCATGATGCGCATGCGCACCGCGACGCCGCTGTGAAGTCCAATGCCGGAGCACTCCACGGCCGAACGAATTGTCTGTTCAAATCTCAGAAAGGCTTCCGTAACCTGCGACTCCTTTTCAGGTTACCGCCAATCCGGAAAAATAAGTTGTGGGATTTTAACCACACTGCGTGGCTTTGAAATGACAGCCGCCCGGCTCCGTAGCAGAGCTTGCTATTTCTTGGCCGCTGGGCGATAGGTCTCCGGATCGTAGGTGACTGCGGCGTCAAAAAAGCCGGGCGCGAAGGTTGTGTTGTACTCGGCGTGGGAGAGAAAGCTCTGGCCGCTCATCTCGCCGTCGCGCAGGTTGGTGATGGTGTAAGGCGTCTGGATTCCCTGCACCTTGCGATAGTTTCCGTAGATGGTCTCGTCCTCTACCTTGTATTTGTCAGGGTCGCGCCAGCTGTAGCGCTTGCTGATGGGCAGGTGGGAGTGGATATCGATGCCGATGCTGAGCTGGTCGTTGTCTTTGTTCAGCAGCGTCACCACGTCCACCATTTGCTGATCGGCCACCGACTGCCCGTCATAGAAGAGCACGGTCGCAGGGTCCTTCAGCCATTCGCGCAGCACGACCTCGAGCGAGTGCCGGCGGCGGCGGATCACCTCCTCTACGGTCTTCGCATCCTCGGCCGCCGTACCTTTGAAGGTTTTCTCGTAGCCTTTATCGCCGTGGTAGATGTAGATCACGTCGCGCTGCTTGGTGAGTTCGCGGCGCTCCTTGTCGGGGTACTCGTAGAAGCGCCAGAAGATTGCGCCCTCTGAAGTTGGCTTGCCGTGGAAGAAGCTGTAGCTGCGTCCCTGCTGCTCGAACGTTTTGAAGGTAAGCCATGCGTCGCCGCCGAGCGCGGCAATCATCTGGTCGAGCAGCTGCCGCGCCTTGGCGGATGTGGGATCGGTTGCGGTGTCCGCCGCCGCGGGCGCGGCTGTGGCGCTGTCCGAGGCAAGGCTGCTCGGCGCGGCGGCGCAGAACAGCAGCGAGAGGAGCAACCATGTCTGTGACAACAAGGAAAACGCTCTCTTCACAATCCCTCCGTCCTCCAGGCGAGCTGCCACGGCGCGGCGCGCGGGGCGTGGGCAAAACCCACATCTGCGAACTACGGCAGATGTGGGGCACCCTCGGACCGCTTACGCACAGGCTAGCCGGCCATCACGGCGCCGCCGTTTACGTTCAAGACCTCGCCGGTAATAAAGCCGGCCAGCGGGGTGCAGAGAAAGACGATGGGCGCGGCAATCTCTTCCGGCCGCGCGATGCGTCCCAGCGGAATCTGGCTGGCAATCGTCTCCGGCATCCCCGGCTGCGCCATCACCGGCGCCGTCATGTCGGTGGCCACCCATCCGGGCGCCACGCAATTTACATAGATGCGGTCACGCGCCAACTCTGCTGCCAGGCTCTTGACCATGCTGATGAGGGCGCCTTTGGTGGCCGCATAGTCGCAATGGAAGGGCTGGCCGCACTGTGCCGCCGCGGAGCTGACCAGGACGATGTGGCCTCCGCCGCGGCGGGAGCGGCGCATGGCGCGGACGGCATATTTCACCAGTAAAAATGCGCTGTCCAGGTTAACGGCCATGGTGGAGCGCCACTGCTCGTCGTCCATCTGATCGACGTAGCGGTCGTGCGGCTCCCAGATGCCGTGGTTGACCACGAGGATATCGAGGTAGCCGTGGCGGGAGACGGTCTCTTCCACCAGCATCTGCTCGGCGCCTTCGCCGATGAGATCAGCCTGCACGGCGGCGCAGCGGTCGGAACCGCTGGCGACCACCACCTTCTCCGCGGCTTCGGAGGACTTCTGGTAGCTGAACAGCACGTTGGCCCCAGCCTGGGCGAAGAGGCGGACGCAGGCGGCGCCGATGCCGCGCGAGCCTCCGGTGACGAGCGCAACCTTGCCGGTGAGATCGATTTCGAGACTCATGATGGTTCAGTCGATCCGTACGTTTTCAAAATCAGGCGAGCTCTGGGCCAGGCGCTGATGGAAGGCGCGCGCCTCGGTGATGAGTTTTCCGAAGATTCGCCGGGACACTTCGTTTTTTTCGAAGGTCCGCTCGGGATGCCATTGCACGCCGAGAACCCAGTGTCCGGGCGTGGTTCCCTCGACGGCTTCGACGATGTTGTCCTGGGGCGAGCGGGCCACGACGCGCAGGGCATCGCCCGGAGTGGCCACCGCCTGGTGATGGCTGGAGTTGACGGTGATGTGTTCGCCTTCGGTGAGCGAGGCTAGGCCGGAGCCGGGTTCGACATCGGCAGAGTGTTCGACGACGAAGGTACGGGGCACGCCGTCAGGCCGGGCATGCTGCACGGGGGACTCGATGTGCTGGACCAGTGTTCCGTTGCGCCAGACGTTGAGCGTCTGGGTGCCGTAACAGATGGCGAGGATGGGCTTGCGCATGTTGTGCGCGTCCTGCAGGAGCAGTTCGTCGAGGTTGTCGCGCGCGGCATCGGGCGCGGCGGTGCGGGGATGAGCCGGCTGCCCGTACTTTTGCGGATCGACGTCGGAGGGCGAGCCGGGGAGGAGAATTCCGTCGCAGGATTTGGCCAGCTGCGCGGCCTCGACGTTGGACAGATCGAGCGGGAGCACCACGGGCTCGCCGCCGGCGCCAAGAATGGAGTCCACATACTGGGGGAGAGCGCGCGTGGAGTACTCGGGATCGGAGTTGGGAACGGGGATGGCGATGCGCGGCTTCATGGGCTCGATGATAACGCCGGAAGGCCGTCGCGCGCCAAGGCTTGCGAGCCGGAGCCGAGGGGAACCAGGCGGCAGATTAAGAATCTTTCAGCGACGTACCACCCTTAGGGAGAGACTCTGCATCAGAGTTAGAGCGAAGAGATGCTCCATGCATCTCCAAAGCCCAGAGGAGCACAGCGTGAAAATAGACGTTCTGAGAATATTCCGTAGCCTGCACAACGATGAATCGGGCCAGGATCTGGTTGAATACGCGCTGGTTGCGGCTCTTATTGCATTAGGCGCGATCACCACGATGACCAGCTTGGCCGCCGGTGTCAACACAGCATTCTCGATTGCCGCTACGACGCTAAGCAGCGCCATCGCCTAAGCGTTGGAACCTTAGTCTAAGTAGCAGCTCGGCCCGACGAGCGGCTTGCCCCTGGCAGCCACCGTAACCCAACTGGAACAGAGCCGCCTTCGAAGTTGAGGGCAGCTTGTTCCAGTCGTGTCCACTGGTGTCTGGATTGACTGCCATTCCTCTGCTTGCGGTGGTTGCGCCGTCAACCTGGGAGCAGAGGCTCTCTGCATCGAAGCCCGAGCAGGCAATTACCAGGACTGCGCCCACGACCCTCCACGGAGGAGCGCACCGCATGAACTTGCCGCCGCCTTCCAGCGCCTGAAAAACCAACCACCATGTTTGACGTAGGCTAGTGAGTGACGGCATTTTGCGGCGAGGGCCTCCGGCTGCACGCCGGCGCGGGTGCTTGACGAGCGAGGTAGACGATGGCGGAGCAGATTTGGGACAGCTTTGCGCGGCTGAATGCCGGGGAACGCTTCCGGGCGCAGTCGGCGGAGATGGGCGCGGCGGTGACCGAGGCGATTGTGGAGGCGGCACAGCTTGCGGCAGGGATGCAGGTGCTGGACGTGGCGTGCGGCTCGGGCGAGCCTTCGATCTCGATGGCGGCGCGGCTGAAGGAGATGGGCCTGGCGACGGGCATCGCAACCGGGAAAGTCACCGGCATGGACATGGCTGGCGCTCCGCTGGAGGTGGCCCGCGAGCGGGCTCGGACGCGCGGCATGGCCAACGTGGAGTTTGTGCAGGGCAACGTGCACGCGATGCCGTTTGCCGGCGGCAGCTTTGACCGGATCACGAGCCGGCTGGGATTGATGTTCTTTGCCGACCTGCCGAAGGCGCTGGCGGAGATGCATCGCGTGCTGAGACCCGGGGGAGCAGTCGCGCTGCTGGTATGGGGGCCGATGGAGCAGCCGTACTTTGAGGCGACCATTGGCACGGTGCGGCGGATGCGTCCGGAACTGGAGGTTCCGGAGACGGCGCGGGCGATGTTCAAGTTTGGCCAGGCCGGGACGCTGAGCCGGGCGCTCCAGGAGGCGGGCTTGGGCGCGGTGGAGGAGCAACTGCACCGGCTGCGCTGGGACTGGCACGGGACGCCAGAGGAGATGTGGGAGTACTTCCGCGGCGTGACGGTTCCCTTCCGCGGGCTGCTGGAAAAAGCCGAGGGCGACGCGGCGGTGGAGCAGGCCGTGCTGGCGGCGCTAAGGGAGCGCTTCGACGGCGAGTGGGTACGATTTGAGGCGCAGATGGTGGTGGCAACGGCGGAGCGGTAGGGCAATTCAGCTCGGATGGGAACACTGCTATCATAATAAGTGTCCCCTCTCTGTCCACTTAAGCATCAGTATCAAATTAGGCTGACAGCAGTTCGGAACTGTTTTATTCTTGGGCGTCCAAATGAAAACCCTGCACTACAACCCGTCTGAAGTTCCAACCTACGGCCTCGTTGAAGCGGCTGAATATCTCCGCCTGCCACATCGGACGGTGGCTACTTGGACAAGTGAGAATGGAATCATTCGACAGGCAGATCAGAATCGGCTTTCTTTCGTCAATTTAGTGGAACTGCATGTTCTGAAAGGAATGCGGAAAATTCACTGCGTCCCTATGCAGCGAATTCGACGTGCCCTCGAGCACATTCGTGATAAGTACCCTACCCCTCACCCGTTAGCTGATAGGGAATTTGAGACGGATGGCGTCGATATTTTCATTCAGGAACTGGGTGAATACATCAACGTTTCTCGTCATGGGCAGCAGGGCTTTAAATGCATCGTTTCCACATATCTTAAGCGGATTGGACGCGACCCGAAGGGACTCCCTGTTTTGCTCTATCCGTTTGTACTGGGCGACAGTGATAGTGAACCGAAGCTTATTTCTATCAACCCGAGAGTGTCGTTTGGAAAACCGGTTATTGCTGGAACGGGAATCTCGACTGCTGTAATCGCAGGCCGTTTTAACGCACGGGAATCTATAAGCCGACTTGCCGAGGAATATGACCGCACGGAAGCGGAAATCGAGGAAGCAGTCCGGTGGGAAAGCCGCCAGCAGTCAGCGGCATGATTTTGAGCTTGTAATTTTCCTCGACGAAAACCACTGTAACAACAAAGCCATTTTGGAAGCGCTTGCTGCTGCGGGCGTGGCGGTAGAACGCCACTGCAATCACTTTGCAAGCGGCACCGACGACGTGGTTTGGTTGCCCGAAGTTGGGCGGCGACGATGGATTGCGGTAACAACGGACGACCACATTCGACGGCGGGCGGTAGAGAAGCGCGAAGTGCTCCGCCATAACGTTCGGCTGTTCGTCTTCACTTCGAACAACCTGGCTGGAGCAACGATGGCTGCCATTCTCATCGGTGCGCTTCTCGAAATGCGGAAGCTGATTCGCAAGCAGCCCGCCCCGTTCATCGCGTCAATCACTAAATCTTCCGGCGTCAACCTTCTCTGGCCGCCTCGCGCCTAGCTAGCACTTGAATGACACCCACGCCAAGCACCCTGCGGCGTGAAAATGGAGTACCCGTCAAAAATAATTAAGACCGGGTCAACGGCCCCACCCAAGCCAAAAGAGGGCTTGAATGGGGCACCCGCTTGCTTGCATGGGACGCCCGCCAGCTAGTTGAGAATTTGGGTGAAGTTGAGGAAGGTCTTGCGGTCCACATAATACTGGCTCCGCTCGGAGAAGAAGCGCAGGGATTCCCGCCCGTTCCATTTCCAGCCGGTCCAGTGGTCGGGGTCGGCGATGAGAACCGTTCCCGCGTCGATATAAACCGGGGTCAGGTCCTTGGAACCGTAGGCGACAAATTCCTGGGTGGCTTTGAAGGCCAGCCGCTCTTCTTGCTTGGTTTCATAATTGCGCATGATCAACGTCTCCCTGCACGCATGGGTCTGCCTTTTTTATGTTTGCTTTTCTTGCATACTGCTACTCCGCGCGATGTGCGTCAATCGCGATATAGGACACTGCCCGGTAACGAAGTAGGCACCTCGGGAATGATAAGGATTGCGAAATCTCCCACTCCCTGGGGCAGTCTCGCGGAAGGCTACGGGGCGGTGTTTTCCGGCTGAGGATCGGGTGCGGGGAGCTGGGAGTGGGCGTAGAAGAGGTCGCTCATGGCCTGGTGGACGCGCGCCGAGAGGGCTTCCATGTCTCGCGAGCGCAGGCCGGCGGTGGGGATTGGCGCTCCGGCAATAAGGCGGAACGGCGTGGGGCAGATGACGTAGTGGTTCATCGGCAGCGCCTCGTAGGTTCCTACGATGGCCAGAGGGACGATGGGGACCTGGGCCTTGATGGCGGCGTAGAAGATTCCGCCGAGGAAAGGCTGAATGTGGCCGTCGCTGCAGCGTCCGCCCTCGGGAAAGACGACGAGGTTGGTTCCGCTCTTGACGGTTTGGGCGGCGGCGGAAAGCGAGCGCATGGAGTGGCGGGCATCGCTGCGGTCGATGGGAATCTGTCCGGAGCGGGTGAGATGCCAGCCAAGAAAAGGCAGGCGGAAGAGTTCGAGCTTGGCCAGGATGCGGAACTGAAAGGGCAGGCCGACGTAGAGCACGGGAATGTCCAAGGCCGAGGCGTGATTGGCGGTGTAGATGGCGGGCTGGGAGTGGTCGATGGCATCGACTCCCTCGATGGTGAGGGGCGCCGAACAGGTGCGCAGGATGAGCCAGGACCAGAGACGGGCAAAGCCGTGCTGGATGCCTCCGCGGCGGTCGAAGAACGAGCTGAGCAGGGAAAGCGTGCCGAGGACCGCCGTATAGAGATAGATCAGCGGATTGCGCACCAGGTAGGACGCAAGACGGACGGAAAGCCTGGGTGCGGGGCGAGAGCTCATGATTCTAGGGTAATCGAAGGTTTCACGGTTTCAAAGTTTCAAAGCTGAAGTCAACTTCAAGAGCAACTGCCCCACTCAAGCCAAAAGAGGGCTTGAATGGGCCACCCGGTTAGCCGGCAATGCGTTTGAAATCTTTTTTGAAGGCCGGGTCGGCGGAGTTTTCGGCGGCGGCGGCGCGCAGTTCGGTGGCGGCATCGGCGCGGCGTCCCAGTTTTTCCAGGACCAGGCCGAGCTTCCAGTGGGCGGTGGCCTGGGTGGGCGCGCCCGCCTCGGGCTGCTGGGTAACGTAGCGGCGCAGGTAGCGCTCGGCGCGGGCGAGGTCGGCGTTGGATTCCAGCAGCGCCACGGCGGCGGCGTAGAGCGGGGCGGCGTTGTCCGGGACGCGGCGCTCGGCCTCGGCGAGGGCGGCGTCGAGGTCGCTCCAGTGCTGCTGGTGGGCGCAGGCGCTGGCCAGATAGACGTATCCGGCGGCGCGGTCGGGATCGGCGGCGATGGCCTGGCGGGCAAAGTGTTCCGCCTCGGCGTAGCGGCGGTAGCCGTCGCTGTCGAGCATGGAAGTGAGATCGATGATGGCCTTATAGAAGCGCGGGTTGAGCTGTACGGAACGGCGCAGGAAGACCTCAATCTCCGGCAGCGGACGCTTCTGCATCTGGAGGAGTGCGGCTTCGGCGTGGGCGCCGCGGGCGGGATCGAGCTGATAGATCTGCTGGAGCATCTCGCGAGCTTTGGTTTTGGAGCCGCCGACGATGGCGGGAGCCTGCTCGTAGAGCCCCATGGATTCCTGCAGGCAGCGGAGGTTGCGCGGATCGAGCTGCAGCGAGAGGTCGAGTTCATGGCGCATCTGGCGGGCGAGCGGGATGCCGCCGCCGAGGATTCCCAACTTGATGGCTTTGTCGCCGAGCGTGTCGGCGTACTGGCAGTGGTATTCGCTGCTACCGGGCGAGGCTTCGGTGGCGCGGCGGGCGAAATCGACGGCGCGGTCGAAGTCTCCGAAGGCGTCATAGATACCGGATAGCCAGAACAGTGCTTCGGCGTCGTTGGGATTGTGCTGCAGCCGCTCCTGGGCGATGCCGGAGAGCTGGCGGTAGTGTCCCTGCTCGAACAGCGTTTTGCCGTCGGCGGAAAAGGCGAGGGTGGAGGCAAACAGAACCAACAGCAATACCGCGCAGAAACGGAAGGAAGCAGACATCGTACCTCTTGAGAGGACTCGCGCGGGGAGCTATAAGGGCGAACAAGGTGCCGCACATGCCGGCAGCCTATACAATCGCGCAAGCACCGAAGCGTTGGCGGCAGCGGGAGACCTAGCAGTTACATTAATAGGAGATTAACAGAAAAATGGCTGCCGATGTCCGAAAAGGTTTGATTATGGTAAACACCGGCCCGGGAAAAGGGAAGACCACGGCAGCCATGGGAACGGCGCTGCGGGCGGTGGGCAGCGGGCTGCGGGTGCTGATGTTGCAGTTTCTGAAAGGCTCCTGGCACTACGGCGAACTGGACGCGGTCCAGGCCTTCGGCGACCGCTTCGTGATCAAGCAGATGGGGCGCGGCTTTGTGAAGGTGGGCGGGGCGGAGACCGATCCGGAGGACATCCGCCTGGTGGAGGAGTGCTGGAAGGAAGCCGAGACGGCGATCGGCTCCGGGGAGTGGGACCTCGTCGTGCTCGACGAAATCAACTACGCGATTGCATATAAAATGCTGGACGTGGAAAAAGTGGTGAATGCACTGCAGCATAAGCCGGAAATGGTCCATGTGATCTTGACGGGGCGCAGCGCGCACCCCACAATACTGGAGCTGGCAGATACGGTGACCGAGATGCGCGAGGTGAAGCACGCCTATCAGAAGGGCATCCAGGCGCAGCGCGGAATTGAGTATTAGATAGCGAACGAACTATGGATTGCAGGGCGAACAGAGCCACAAGAGACGAGAATTGACGTAACAGGTTTGACGTAATGTGTTTGACGTAATGGGTTGACATTGCATTGCGAGAGAGGTGCCATGAGCTGGTTTAAGCGGGAGACGCAAGGACTGGATACGAGCGGGGAGCGCAAGATGCGCACCGAGGGGCTCTGGGTGAAGTGCGACCAGTGCCGGGCGGTCATCTGGAAGAAAGAGCTGGAAGCCAACATGAACGTGTGCACCAAGTGCGACCGGCACTTCAAGGTGGACACACGCACGCGGCTGGGCTGGCTGTTCGACGACGGAGTGTTTACCGAAGAGGACGGCAACATCGAGACCACCGATCCGCTGGGCTTTTCTGATTTGAAGTCCTACAAGGGACGGGTGAAGGACGCGCAGAAGAAGACGGGGCGCAAGGACGCGATCGTCAACGCTCGGGGCAAGATCAACGGGCGCGAGGTCATCGTGTCAGCCATGGAGTACGGCTTCATCGGCGGCAGCATGGGCGCCGTGGTGGGCGAGACGATTACGCGCGCGGTGGAAAAGGCGCTGGCCGGACGGGTGCCGCTGGTGGTGATTTCCGCTACGGGCGGTGCGCGCATGATGGAAGGCACGGTTTCGCTGATGACGATGGTGAAGGTTTCAGCGGCGCTGGCGCGGCTGGACGACGCCAAGATTCCCTACATCAGCGTGCTGACCGATCCGACGACGGGCGGCGTGACGGCGAGCTTTGCCATGCTGGGCGACCTGAATATCGCCGAGCCGGGAGCGCTGATCGGCTTTGCCGGACCGCGCGTGATCGAGCAGACCATCCGGCAGAAATTGCCGGAGGGCTTCCAGCGCAGCGAGTTCCTGGTGGACAAGGGCTTTCTGGACGCGGTGGTGCACCGGCGCGAGATGAAGGACTACATCGCGCGGGCGTTTGATTGGATGACGGCGCAGCAGACCAAGGGCCAGCAGGCTCCGACGGACATGCAGGCCGCGAGCGTATAGGTCGCAGAGCAGGAAGTAAGAGCTCGACAGGAAGGCTGCCGGTTGGCAGCCTTTCTTGTTGGGAGCGGGTTTGCAAGTGGAAGCTCCGCTGCCGATATACCATTTGGGTATGAAGTTTCGCGAGGCACAGCGGCGGGGATTCCACGCGGTACGGCTGCTGAAGCGGCAGCTAAGCGGCATGCGCTACGCGGTGCGGGTGCTGATCTCCGGCTCGATTGTGTGGTTTCTGCTCGCCGTGGTGGCGCATGTGGACCCGCTGTGGGGGCTGATTTCCGCCGTGGTGGTGACCGACCTGAAGGTGCAGTCGGCCATGACCAACTTTATCTCGCGCATGCTGAACACGCTGATCGGGTGCCTGACCGGACTGCTGTTTCTATGGCTCTTCGGCGCCTCGGCGTGGGTGATGCTGCTGGCGATGGCGCTGTCGGTGATCATCTCGTCCGACCTGGTGCGGGTGCCGATCAGCTGGCGGATTGCGCCGATTACGACGGCGATTGTGATGACTCCGGCGTATGTGTTGCACTCGGCTCATGCGGGGCTGACGGCCGCGATCCAGCGCACCGGCGAGGTGGTGGTGGGCTCGGTGGTGGCGGTGGCGGTTTCGCTGGCCTCGGCCGGAGTGCTGCGCTGGTTGCGGGCGGGAACGGAGCCGCCAAAGGCCGCGTAGAAGCCTTGGACAGGCCCGTGTAAGCGATTGAAAGATGACGGCTTAGAGGCTGCGGCGGCAGGCGTCGGCGTGCTATAATTGTGTGTGCTTCTCAGTGGTAATTTCCTACAGTGCAAACAGTTAGCGGGGGAGGGCGTGGAGCTCAATCTCCACCGCCTGTTGCTTCCCACCTTATCCGCGCAAAGAGCGCGCGTCGAAGGTGGGGCACCCGCCTGTCTGGGAGCCGCGAACTTTTAGAAGAACTTTTAGAGATGCCGGAAGGTAGTTAAAACTCGATGGCCGACGAAACCAACGATCCGAAGCTCCCGCTGGAAGGCGGGGGTGGTCCACCACAGAACATACAGCCGATCAACATTGAAGAAGAGATGAAGCGTTCCTATCTCGACTACTCGATGTCGGTCATCATCGGGCGGGCGCTGCCCGACATCCGCGACGGCCTGAAGCCGGTGCATCGGCGGATCTTGTATGCGATGCACGACATGGGGCTGCTGCACAACCGCAAGCACGTCAAGTGCGCCAAGGTGGTGGGCGAGGTGCTGGGCAAATATCACCCGCACGGCGACAGCTCGGTGTATGACGCGACGGTGCGCATGGCGCAGGATTTTTCGCTGCGCTACCCGCTGGTGGACGGACAGGGCAACTTCGGTTCGGTGGACGGCGATCCTCCCGCGGCCTACCGCTACACGGAAGCAAGGCTGACCTCGATTGCAGCCGAGCTGCTGGCCGACATCGACAAGGACACGGTGGACTTCGTCGCCAACTTCGACGACTCGACGGTGGAGCCGACAGTGCTGCCGTCGCGCATCCCGACCTTGCTGATCAACGGCTCGAATGGCATCGCCGTGGGCATGGCCACCAACATTCCTCCGCACAACCTTACCGAGATTGTGACCGCGGCGATTGAGCTGGTGGAAAAGCCCAGCACGCAGCTGGAGCGGATTCTGGAAATTGTGCAAGGGCCGGACTTCCCCACCGCCGGCTTCATCCACGGGCGCAAGGGACTGTACGAGGCGTACCGCACGGGACGCGGCCGCTTCCTGATGCGAGCCAAGGTAAAGCGCGAGAACCTGACCAAAGATCGCGAGGCAATCATCGTCACCGAGATTCCCTACCAGGTGAACAAAGCGCGGCTGATCGAACGCATCGCCGACCTGGTCAACGAAAAGACGATCGAAGAGATCAGCGACATCCGCGACGAGAGCGACCGCGACGGGATGCGTATTGTGATGGAGCTGAAGCGCGGCTCGCAGCCGGAGATTGTGCTGAACCAGCTCTACAAGCACACCCAGATGCAGGAAAGCTTCAGCATGATTTTCCTGGCCGTGGTGAACAACCAGCCGCGCGAGATGGGACTGGTGCAGGCTCTGCAGTATTTCATCGACCACCGCATCGATGTGGTTCGCAGGCGCACGGCGTTCCTGCTGCAGAAGGCCAAGGACCGCGCGCACATTCTGGAGGGCTACCAGAAGGCGCTGGATTATTTGGACCACGTGATTGCGATCATCCGCGGCAGCCAGAACCGCGCGGAGGCGCGCGACAACCTGGTGGCGTACTTCGCCGGCAAAAAGATCACGATCAATTTAACGGGACGCTTCCCGGAGACCGACCCGGAGAATCCGTTCAGCACCAAGCAGGCCGACGCGATTCTGGAATTGCAGCTGCACCGGCTGACGCGGCTTTCCATCGACGAGATTGTGAGCGAGTTGAACGAACAGCGCGAGCGCATCGCCGAGTACGAGCTGATTCTGGGATCGGAGAAGAAGCTGCGCTCGGTGATTGTCGACGAGCTGAAAGAGATTCTGAAGAATTACGGCGGCCCGGTGAAGGACGCACGGCGCACCATCATCCAGGACGAGGCCAAAGAACTGCAGCTGGAAGACCTGATCGCCGACGAGCAGGTGGCGGTGACGGTGAGCCATGCCGGCTACCTGAAGCGCACCAACGTTTCCATCTACCGGCAGCAGCGCCGCGGCGGCACGGGGCGCAAGGGCATGAGCACACGCGAAGAAGATTTCGTGGAGCACATGATTGCCGCCACCACGCACAACTACATCCTGATCTTCACCAACACGGGACGGGTGTACTGGCTGAAGGTGTATGAGATTCCGGACGTGAGCGCGGCGGGCAAGGGCAAGCACGTGGGCAACCTGGTGAGCTTGCAGCCGGGCGAGACGGTGCGCGCCTTCCTGTGCGTGACCGACCTGGAAGAAGAGGGCAAGTTCATCTTCTTTGCCACGCGCAAGGGGACGGTGAAGAAGACTCCGCTGAAGGACTTCTCCAACGTAATGTCGCGCGGCATCATCGCCATCGGCATCGACACCGACGACGAGTTGGTTTCGGCGCAGGTGACCGACGGGCAGCAGTACGTCCTGCTGGCAACGCACCTCGGCATGGCTGTGCGCTTCGACGAAGAGGACGTGCGCTCGATGGGGCGTCCGGCGTACGGCGTGCGCGGCATGAGCCTGGCGGAAAAGGATTACATCGTCGGGATGGTGGTGACTCCGAAGAACGCGACCCCTGGCGCCGAGCACAAGAGCCGCAAGAAGAAGCGCGAGGACGAGAGCGGCGAACTGATGCCGAATTTGATTCTGACGGTTTCGGAAAATGGCTACGGCAAGCGCACTCCGGTGGACGACTACCGCCTGACGGGACGCGGCGCCAAGGGCGTCATCAACCTGAAGACGACGGCGAAAAACGGCAAGGTAGTGGCGATTCTGCTGGTGAGCGAAGAGAGCCAGGCGATGCTGATCAGCCAGTTCGGCAAGATCATCCGCATGGGGACGGATACGATTCGCGAGGCCGGACGCGCGACGCAGGGCGTGAAGCTGCTGGCTCTGGATGGCGACGACCGCGTGGCCGCCGCCGTGGTGCTGCCGAAGGAAGAAGCCGTCAGCAATGGCGAGGAGCCGACTCTGCCGCTGGAATAAAGAACGCGTTGTTGCCATGCCCAAGGGAGCGCTGCGGCGCTCCCTTGTTGCGTCTGGGACAAGAGCTAGACCGGTTCTACGGTTGCTATCGATCGAAATGGCGGGTGCCCCAGGTTCCGCGCCGCGTTTTTTGCGGCGCTAACCTGGGAGGCCCGATGCCCCGGTCTACGCCAACCCCGGAATTGCGCCAGAGCCGAGATGAGCGAGCCTGCAGAGGTGGGCGGCGTTGCTTCCCAGGTTAGCGCCGAAAGTGCGTCGGCGCGGAACCTGGGGCACCCGGCGTTTGTGATTGAGGCGAGGTGAAAGCTCGGCTTTACAATTGTTCAATGCTGACATGGCACAGGGCGGGAATACTGTTTGCGGTTGCGATTGTAAGTGGGGCGATGAACGCGGTGGCGGGCGGCGGAAGTTTTTTAAGTTTCCCGGCGCTGCTGCTGGCGGGCGTGCCGCCAATCCAGGCCAACGCGACCAACACGATTGCGTTATGGCCGGGGATTCTGGGAAGCATTGGCGCCTATCGCAATGAGCTGCGCGGCGAGGAGGCGCGGCGGGTGCTGCTGCCGCTGCTTTCGACCGGAGTGGTGGGCGGAGTGCTGGGCGGCATCACCCTGCTGGTGACTCCGCAGCAGACGTTTCTGCGGCTGATTCCGTGGCTGCTGCTGGCGGCGACACTGCTGTTCGCCTTCAGCCGGAAGATTACTTCGGCGCTGAAGCCGCATGGCGAGGCGGCGCTTTCCACCAAGGCCGGAGCGGCGGCGCAGTTTTTTGTGGCGTTCTACATCGGATACTTCGGCGCGGGCGCGGGCATTCTGATGATGGCCCTGCTGGCCCTGCTGGGGATGACGCACATTCACCGCATCAACGCCTACAAGACGGTACAGGCGGCGGTGTGCAACGGAGTGGCGATTGTGGCGTTCGTGATTCACGGCGTCATCTACTGGAGATTTGCCGCCGTGATGGTGGCGGGAGCGACGCTGGGCGGCTACTTTGGGGCTCACTTTGCGCAGAAGATGAAGCAGGAACACGTGCGCTGGATCGTGATCGCCATCGGCGCGGGCATGTCGGTGTACTTCTTCTGGAAGACGGGATTTTTACGGCTATGACGACGGCATTTACCTGGGTGGGCTACGCGGCGGGGACGCTGACGACGATTGCATTTTTTCCGCAAGTGCTGCACGTGTGGAAGACCAAGAGCGCCGACGACCTGCACTGGGGAATGCTGCTGATGTTTACGGTGGGCATCGCGCTGTGGCTGACCTATGGCATCGGCATCCGTCAGCTGCCGGTGATTCTGCCCAACGTGGTGACCCTGGCGCTGCAACTGGCGATTATTTTTTTGAAGATAAGGTATGCGAGGGCGGGAAGCAGTAGATAGGTGCGACCATACCATCCTTTCGTCTTAGCTTTGGAGGAGCGAATGCGAACGATGCCAGGACTCTTGATTGTCTTGCTGCTTTCTTGTATGAGCGCGGTCTCGGCGCAGACATCGAGCAAAGATAAAGCAGAAGGAATTGATATAGGCAAGTACGTGAAGCCAGAAGGTCTAGAGTCTGGATACGTCCACGGGACAATCGACCTAGTGATTTCCACGCGAGAAGGATTTGTCTTAGCTACCGACAGCCGGTTAACAAACGACCTTACTGGAGGTCACACGGACGATGGGCAGAAGCTATTTCCTGTCGGGAAAAACGGCGCAGCGGTGATCGCAGGTGTGATTGGTTCACAAATTGGAATACAAGGATTCGGCCTCAGAGATGCCATCGCTACCAATCTGCAATCCGCCAACGACCATTTCAGAGATCAGTACCTCTCAGCTTCAAGGATAGGCGATATTTTTTCATTCGGCCTCGGTAGCGTTGCTGGATTGATGATTCCGGGAAACCCGCGTCAATCGCCCCCAGTCGCGGCAATTAGCGCTGTTTCCTTTGATGCGAATGGACACCCGGAATGGTTGACCCTAACTTTGCCACTGAAAGAGACGCAGTATAACGGACAGCCCTTTTTCACGACCGGCGACCCCATTAAGAACAACCGTCAATTGGAACAAGGAACCCATTTTGACTATCAGACGATTGGCTATCCTTACACGGTAGAGATATTGCTTAAAGCAGACCGTCCTCTCAGCGATGCTCTGGCACAGATTGACATATTGAAACGCTACTACCAGCTCAAGGCAGAGGGCCGTCTGGATGAATTTACCCTTAGCGATGCCACCGAGTTGGCGAAGGTACTGATCGAAACCACATTCAAATATGCACCTGCCGAGGCTGGCGTTGGTGGCCCAATTGACATAGCGACTCTTACGCCGCATGGATTCACGTGGGTATCCCGAAAATCAAGATACGCGCCGGTTCCCCCTCCCTTTCGTGTGCGATTCATTGGCACACAGTTTGGAGATGAGCATCAAACGTTGGATGGTCTTGAATGTGTCAGGTGCACATTTGAGAATATGGACTTGAGTTTCGAGGGTAAAGCGCGACCACAGTTGCTAGGCTGCACCTTCAAGGGAAGTTGCAAGCTCACTATTCTTCCTGGAGCACGGAGCCGAATGCCTGACGCGGTGAGCTATTTGAAATCCAAAATGCCCCCGAATTGTGTCGTCACTGACCAGGACGACCCGAAACCTCAGTAGACTAACGGCATGCACCAACAATTCGTGACGAGCAGGTCTCTTTGCCCGCATCAAAGACGGTCTGCTGCTTTGGATCCTTGGACTCCCAATTCTCTTGTATTTTCTTGCGAGTGCCGTTGCCATGGTCTCTAGATTCGCGGCCGTTCTGCACTGGCGAGCGTGTTGATGCCCTTAACTTTGTGTCCCGTTTGACCTCCGGCTGAGGAAAACGATAGAATCGAGTGGTTTGCCTGTACTGCTTGGCCTCGTCCGAGGCACCTCGCATCAGGTCCGGCGTTGCGGCTGAGAATTGGACGCGATGCGGTACCGGATCTGCCTTCGATCTTACGATCCGCGGCTGACGATTTACGGGGAAGTGCAAGCGCACAGATTTGGTTGGGAAACTCCATTGGCCGCGCGAGGGCGCCGAGCGTTTTCGCAGAGGCGGGATGGAGAGAAGATGTATGGAGGCATGTCTATGTACGCGGTGATCCGCGCTGGCGGTAAGCAGTATCGCGTTGCACCCGGTGACGTCGTGAAGATCGAGAAGGTCGAAAAGACGGGCACGGGCGACGAGAATATCGAGTTTGAAGTTTTGGCAGTCGGCAGCGATGACGGCACGGTCGCCAAGGTTGACGATGCCAAGGTCGTGGGCGAGATCGTCGGCGAAGGACGTGCCGACAAGATTCTGGTCTTCCACTTTAAGCGCAAGAAGCAGTACAAGAAGCTGAACGGACACCGGCAGCCGTTTACCCAGGTGCGGATCGCCGAGATCAGCGCGGGCGGGCAGACGTTCAAGGCTCCCGTGGCTGCGGCGAAATAATTTTCCGGCTCGCGCCTGGCGCGGCCTGAAGGAACAGGACACTCGTTATGGCACATAAAAAAGGTCAGGGAACATCGCGCAACGGGCGGGACTCCAACGCGCAGCGGCTGGGCGTGAAAGCCTTTGGCGGCGAGACGGTGACGGGCGGCACGATCATCGTGCGGCAGCGCGGCACCAAGATTAAGCCGGGACTGAACGTGGGACGCGGCAAAGACGACACGCTGTTTGCCAAGGCCGACGGCAAGGTGCGCTTCATCGACCGGGGACAGATGGGCCGGTTCGTGGCCATCGACCCGCTCGCCGTACAAGCATAAGCAGAAATCAAAGACGGATGCAGAGGCCTCGCCTGACGGCGGGGCCTTTGTGCGTTTGAGGAAAAACTTTTGCCGGCCTCGGGTGGCCCACATCTGCGTCGTGCTTCTCGACGCAAATGTGGGGAAGCAACGCACTCCGCCTCTCCATGCACTTGCTCTTGCGGTTGCTCTTGTAGTTTTCCATGCAGCGACTGCCACCGCGAGAGCCGACAGGAGCAACGGCAAGAACAAAAGCGTGGAGAAGTGGAGAGAGTTGCTTCCCACCTTAGCCGCGCAAAGGCAGCGCGTCGGAAGGTGGGGCACCCGGCGCTTTTTGTTCCTCCACCTTTTCTTCCACATCATCTTCCTGATGCGAAACACCACACTTCGATCTGCGAAAGCCTTCGGCGCGACGATGGATGGATGACGTGACTCGGAGGCCGCAACGGATGTTTGAGCGGCGCTGGGGTCCTTCGCTCCGCTCAGGATGACACTCTTAAAAAAAATAGATGCTTCGCTGAGAGGCGCCGCGGTAAAGGATCAGCGCAACGGCTCTGCAAGGGCCCGTCGTATGGAACGGCGGTGGAGGGAGCAACGCGGCTAACGAGGCAACCACGCGCAAAGGCGCATGGATGCTGGCTCAAAAGGCATTGGTGGATTGCGGCCGGCGGGTTGCGAGAGACGATGGAAAGCCGGTGAGGCGAGCGCATGAGCAGGCAAGCGCGTCGCCAAAAGAGCGAAAATAATACATTTACATATGACAATCTATCTACGTTTGCCATTTCCCATCTATGCTTCTTGCACTAGTTGTGGTGAAATAGTGCAGCAACAAAGGACGTGCGCGCCAATGTTCGTGGATGAGGCAACAATTCGAATCGCATCGGGAGCCGGCGGCAACGGCTGCATGGCATTCCGGCGGGAGAAGTTTGTACCGCGCGGCGGACCGAGCGGCGGCGATGGCGGACGCGGCGGCGACATCATCATGGAAGCCAGCGAGCGGCACAACACGCTGGTGCATTTCCGATTCAATCCCGAATACAAGGCGCAGCGCGGACGGCACGGCGAAGGCTCCAACCGCACCGGTCCGGAAGGCTCCAGCGTCACGCTGAAAGTTCCGGTAGGCACGGTGGTGTACAACGCCGAGACCGGCGAGCTTGTGCACGATTTTGCCAGCGCGGACGATCGCATGATCGTGGCCAAGGGCGGACGCGGCGGACGCGGCAATCAGCACTTTGCCACGCCGACGCATCAGGCTCCGCGAGAGCACGAACAGGGCAAGCCGGGACAGGAGCTGCGGCTCAGGCTGGAGCTGAAGCTGCTGGCCGACGTGGGACTGGTGGGCTATCCCAACGCGGGCAAGTCCACGCTGATCTCGCGCATCTCGGCGGCGCGGCCCAAGATTGCTGACTATCCGTTCACCACGCTGCAGCCGAACCTGGGAGTAGTAGCGCTGGGCGAGATGCCGAACGTGGTCAGCTACGTGGTGGCCGACATTCCGGGATTGATTGAAGGAGCAAGCAGTGGCGCGGGACTGGGCACTCAGTTTCTGCGGCACATTGAGAGGACGCGATGCCTGGTGCATCTGGTCGATTGCTCGGATACGAGCGGACGGCCGGACCCGGTGAAAGACTTCGAGGTGATTCTGCGCGAGCTGCGAAGCTTTGGCGCGGGACTGGAGCGCAAACCCACGATCGTGGCGGCCAGCAAGATGGACGCCGCGAATCCGGCAAAGGTGGAAAAGCTGCGGCGGCACTGCCGCAAGCTGGGTCTCGAGTTTTACGAGATCTCCGCCGTAACCGGAGCCGGCATTACGGAGCTGGCCTGGGCGATGGCG
>Ga0316217_10001622_pt1 | contig 28727 bp, 16 predicted proteins | sample 1anoAmetaG_FD_203633 | JGI IMG/M metagenome (GOLD analysis project Ga0316217, IMG submission 203633) | Freshwater microbial communities from Trout Bog Lake, Wisconsin, USA - 1anoA | ecosystem: Environmental > Aquatic > Freshwater > Lake > Hypolimnion/Profundal zone | place: USA: Wisconsin... | reverse complement strand
CGCGTCCATGCCCTTGGGCAAGTCGAAAAACTCGCCCTCTCCCACCGTTGCTCCGGGCGGTTTTTGGGTTCAGCGATTTTCCACAAACGCTCCGGCACAAGATACGAGATCAGGAGTCCTGAGCCTGGGGCGGGAGTGGCAGACCACGCGGTTACAGCTATGAGGATTGGAATCGCCGGGAGCGCCAGACGAAAAAGATGGCGGGATAGACAATTAACTCCATGACCGTGGAGGTCACAACCCCGCCGATCATGGGGGTGGCGATGCGCTTCATAACGTCAGCCCCAGCGCCGTGGCTCCAGAGGATGGGCATGAGCCCGGCGATGATGACCGACGCCGTCATGGCCTTGGGGCGGACGCGCTTGACCGCGCCATGGTAAATAGCGTCGCGCAAGTCCGCGCAATGCCGCATCCGGCCCTGTTGAACCCATTCCGCATAGGCCAGGTCGAGGTAAAGGAGCATTACGACCCCGGTCTCCGCGTCCAGCCCCGCCAAGGCGATGAGGCCGACCCAGACGGCGACGCTGAGGTTGTAATCCAGCAGGTAAAGCGCCCAAAAAGCGCCGACGAGCGAAAAGGGAACCGCCAGGAGCACGATGGCGGTTTTAATGGCCGATTGTGTGTTGAGGTAGATGATCAGGACGATGATAAGCAAGGTCAGGGGCACCACGAGCATGAGGCGTTGTTTGGCCCGAAGCATGTACTCGTACTGACCGCTCCAGAGGATATTATATCCGCTGGGCAAACGAATGACGCCCTTGTCCACCGCGTCATGGACGGCCCGCATCGCGGACTGGACGTAGGTTCCGAGGTCCATGCCCTTGACGTCGACATAGATCCAGGCATTAGGCACGGCGGCTTCGCTTTTGACCCCCATCGGGGCGTGGACTACCTCGACCTGAGCCAATTGCCCCAGGGGTACCTGCGCTCCCGTCGGGGTGGGTACGATGATTTCACGCAAGGACTCGAGGTTCTCGCGGAAATCGCGGCTGTAGCGCAGGTTGATGGCGTAGCGTTCAAGGCCTTCGACGGTGGTTGTCAGGGGCATGCCGCCCAGTGCGACCTCGAGCACGTCTTGCACGGCGCCGACGGTCAAGCCATAGCGCGCGATCTCGTCGCGATTGATGTGGAACTCGACGTAGTTCCCCCCCATCGTGCGCTCGGCGAACGCGCTCAAGGTGCCGGGGATGGCCTTGACCACCGCTTCGATTTCCGAAGCCACGCGTTCAAGTTCCGCCAGATCGGGCCCGGCGACTTTAATCCCCACGGGGGTCTTGATGCCCGTGGCGAGCATATCTATGCGCGTCTTGATGGGCATGGTCCAGGAGTTGTTGAGTCCTGGGAACTGGAGAGCGCTGTTCATGGCGTCGGCTAGTTCGTCGGGCGTGCGTCGGCGGCGCGCGATGACTTTGCCCGTCCCGTCTTTGATGTCGAGCTCAGGCCATTGCTTTTCGTCCTTGAGCATGATGGTCGTCTCGATCATGTCAAAAGGCGCGGGGTCGGTCGCGGTTTCTGCTCGACCGACTTTGCCAAAAACCTGAAGGACTTCGGGGAAGGTCCGAATAATTTTGTCAGTCTGTTGAAGGATTTGGCGGGCTTTGGTGGGCGAGATGCCGGGGAAGGTGGTCGGCATGTAGAGGAGGTCGCCCTCATAAAGCGGGGGCATGAACTCGGAGCCGACATTTTGGTAAGGGAACAGTTTTCCCATCGTTTCGGCCCACGCGCGAATGCCGGAGCGGCCATCGGGGAGACGATCGGTGACCAGGCGGTTCCAGGGGAAGAAAACCCAGACCACGAGCGCTCCGGCCCCGGAGATGACCGGCCATCGCCAGCGGATCACCCAATCAATGACGGGGTGGTAAATCCAGATCAAGAACCGGTTAATGGGGTTTTTCTCCTCCGGCGGGAGCTTGCCCCGGATGAAGAAGCCCATGAGGACCGGCGCGAGGGTGACCGAGAGCAAGGCGGCGGCGGCCATGGAATGAGTCTTGGTGAAGGCGAGGGGTTTAAACATTCGGCCTTCCTGCGCCTCGAGCGTGAACACCGGGATGAACGAGACCGTGATGACCAGCAGGGAATAAAACAGCGTCGGGCCGACCTCGATCGACGCGTCGCGGATGATGGCCCAATGCTCCTTTTTACCGCCGTCTCTCTCCATATGTTTATGGGCGTTCTCGATCATGATGATGACCGCGTCCACCATGGCGCCGATGGCGATGGCAATGCCGCCCAGGGACATGATGTTCGAACTGATGCCTTGTCCGTACATGATGACGAACGAGATCAGCACGGCGAGCGGCAGGATGACGATCGCGACCAGAGCGCTACGCAGGTGGAGCAAGAACAGCAGACAAACCAGCGCGACAACCAGGCTCTCCTCGATGAGTTTTTCTTCGAGCGTTTTTACGGCGCGTTGGATGAGCGCGCTCCGATCGTAAGCGATGTCGTAATGAACATCCGCGGGAAGGCCTTTCATTGCTTCATCGAGCCGTTTTTTTACGTCCAGGATGACTTGCCGGGCATTGGCGCCGTAGCGCACCACTACAATGCCGCCAACGGTTTCGCCCTGGCCGTTGAGTTCGGCGATGCCCCGCCGCATGTCGGGACCGAATTGAATGTTGGCGACATCGCCCAGCAAAACCGGCACGCCGTTGGCGCCAACGCCGACCGCGACCTTGCGGAGGTCGCCCAACCCCTCGATATAGCCGCGGACCCGGAGCATGAACTCCTTCTCTCCCATTTCCATCGAGCGGCCGCCCACCTCGCCATTGCTCCGTTGGATAGCCATGCCCACCTCGGCAATGGACAGGCCATAGGCCCGCAGTTTCGACGGGTCCACGGTCACCTGGTATTGCTTGACGAAGCCCCCGACCGAGGCGACCTCGGCCACGCCGTTGACGGAGGCCAATTGGTACTTGAGATACCAATCCTGCATGGAGCGTAACTGCGCCAAATCCCGATTGGTCGAGTTGAGGGAGTACATGAACGCCCAACCGACGCCGGTCGCGTCCGGGCCAAGACTGGGAGTCACATTCTTGGGCAACTGCGAGGAGAGGCTGCTTAGGTACTCCAGCACCCGGCTCCGCGCCCAATAGGGATCGGTCCCGTCTTCGAAGATGACATAGACAAAGGAATAGCCGAAGAAGGAATACCCGCGAACCGCCTTGTTTCGAGGCACCGAGAGCATCTTGGTGGTGATAGGATAAGTGAGCTGATCCTGGACGATCTGGGGCGCTTGACCGGGCCACTCCGTGTAGATGATGACCTGGACATCCGACAGGTCGGGTATGGCATCCAGTGGGATGTGGCGCACGGCGTAGGCGCCGACCAGAACCAGCGCCAGGGTGGTGAGCAGAACAAGGAATTTGTTCTTCAGGGAAAAGTCGATGAGGCGTGGGAGCATAGCGTGCGAGGCAGGGTCTTAGACCGCGGCGCGGGCATCTGGTCGGCGCCCCAAAACGTGGCTGGTTTGCAACATGATTGGGGATTCAAGGATTCTGGCGTCGGTGGGTCTCGGCCCAATGTTGTTCCGCGGCCTTCCCATGAACGACAGTGTCGGTCCGCACGAGTTTCATCTCGCACTTGGGGCATACGCCAGGTTGATCGTAAACGACGTCCGCGTGCTCGGCCATGGGGCAGGTGTAAAGCGCCGTTCTTTCAGGGACACCCGTGGGCGAAGGCGCCGTTGTCGCCGCTGGCTTCAACTCGGCCATGACCGGGATCAGGGTCATGCCGCAGCGCGGACATTTTCCAGGTTTTCGTTCCCGCACGTCGTTGTGCTCGGGCATTGGGCACGTATAATATTCTACGCGCCCGCCCGGTTCGATTTTGCGGAGGACTTCGGCGGAAACGGGCACCAGGCTCATGCCGCAGAGCGGACATTTACCGGGATGGTCATATTCCATGGAGACATGCTCGGGCATCGGGCAGATATAGACGGTGGTTGAAGCGGTGTCAGCCCCTGCCAAGCTCGGCGAGCCGGGGGCGGGAGAAGCATCGGCCGGGGCGGGGGTTGAGGCGGGGCCGGGCTTGAGCATTTTCTGAATGGCCTCGCGCAACTGGCTCTCGGAATCGAGCATGAATTGGCCCGAGGTCACCACGCGTTCGCCCTCGCTCAGGCCGCTGAGTACCTGGTATGCGTCGCCCACGGCGCGCGCGCCCAGGACGACGGTGCGGGGCTCGAACTTGCCGCCCGCCAGCGCGACAAATACGGTGTTTTTTTCCCCGCTGCGCAGCACCGCCATGTCCGGCACGAGCACCGCCGAAGAAGACAATTCGGCCGTCATTTCGACCGTGGTAAACATGCCCGGTTTGAGGAAGTAGCCCGGGTTGTGGAACTCCATTCGGACTTTAGCCGTGCGGGTCTTGTCGTCCACCGTCGGATAAACGTAAGTCACCCGCCCTCGAAACTTGCGGTCCTGGAGATACGAGAGGCTGACGACGGCTTCCTGGCCGAGGCGGACGAAGGGCAGGTCCTGCTCGTAGATCTGGGATTGCACCCAAACGGTGCCCAGGTCCGCTAACCGGTAGAGTCTCATGCCCGCATCGACCATCTGGCCTTCGACGGCCAGTTTATCCACGACAATGCCATCGCGCGGGGCGTTGATGCGAAGGGCTTTCTTAGGTTGGCCACTCTTTTCGATCTCCGCAATCTGTTCTGCCGGGACATCGAAGTATTGCAGTTTGGCCAGAGCGCTGGCCTTGAGGGTTGCGGCCCCGGCGCCGAGCAGGTTAGTGGCTTGGCGCACCGCCATCAAGTACTCGACTTGGGAGCTGTATAGTTCGGGCGAATAGATGTCGAACAGCGCCTCGCCGCGATGAACCTGCTGGCCGGTGGTGTCGACGTAGAGCTTTTCGATCCAACCCTTGAATTTGGTAGTCACCTCGGTCAGCGTGGTTTCGTCGAAATCGACGACGCCGACCGTGCGCACCGCGCGGCGCAGAGGACCGCGGGTCACAAGGCCGGTGCGCAGATCCATGTTCTGGATGGTGACGGGATCGATGGTGATCGCCGCGGATTCCGGCGCGGTGTCGGTTTGCTTGCGAACCGGCGTGAGCTTCATGCCGCAGATCGGACAGTTGCCTGGCTTCTTCTGGAGGACCGACGGGTGCATGCCGCAGGTGTAAAGCGGTTCTTCCTTGGCGGTGTCGGTGGCGCTGGTCGCGCCGTGCTGCCCGCATCCGGCCAGCAGCAGGGCTGCTGCCACCGCAATCACCAGGGCGATCAAGCCCAGCGCGGGTTTCAATTGAGCGCTCATTAGAGAGGACTGGTTTCCGCTTTTCATCACATGCCACCGCCCATTTTGGTTGAGCTTGAGGAACCGCCGCGTTTGTTGCTGGTCTTGCGCCCAACCATGGAGGCGTTCGCCGGCGTCAGCCCTTGGATTAGGAGAGAAATTTCCACGAGCGCCAATTCGCGCTGCGTGGCGGCCTCGACCCGGTCGAGTTTAAACCCGAGCAAAGTACGCTCGGCATCGCTCAAGTTGAAGAAATCGATCTGGCCGGAGAGATAGCCAATCTGGGCGACTTCCAGGGACTGTTGGGCCTTAGGAACGAGTTGGTCGTTGAGCAGGGCCAGCGTGCGATCGGCTTCGCGATAGAGGAAGGACTGTTGCGCGAAAGAAGCGGCGAGCGTGATCTGTTCCTCGGATAGTCGGGCTTGGGCGGCAGCCTGGCCGGTTCGGGCCTCGGCGATCTGGGCCGCGAGCTTGTCCCGCCAGAGCGGGAGCGAGAGGGTTGCCTGGGGACGATAGAGGACGGGGCTCATCTTGGCGTCGGCCATGAGACCAAGGCTGGCGTCGGGGAGTCGCGCCTTTTGCGCCAGATGCACCGAGGCCTGCGCGGCGCGGACCTGCGCTTCGAGGGCTTTGAGCGTCGTGTTGTTGGTGAGCGCGGCTTCGAACACCCGTTCGAAAGTGACCTCGGCGGTTGTAAACTCGAATCGCTGCGGGATAGGTGGAGGCGGGTCGCTGGGCAGAAGGCCCAGGGCCGCTTTGAAACCGGCCAACAGGACGGCGCGCGAGTCCTTCAAGTTGGCGATCTCGACGGTAAGCCGGTCGCGCTCGATTTGGGCTCGCAGGACATCCTGCAAAGTGACTTTACCCACCTCGTTTTGGGCTCGGGCGAGATGTTCAAGATCGGCGGCCAGTCGGCGGTTTTCCTCATTGACGCCGAGTTTCTCCTCGAGGAAGTGAAGTTGGTAATAAGCGCGCTTGACGGCGTAGGCGCTCTGGAGCACCGCGGTCTGGAAGTCAAAATAGCGGGCTTGGCTTTCCTCCGAGGCGATCTCTGCGGCCGCCTGTCGTTTGCCCGGGGCGGGGAAAAGCGCCATCAGGCCTGGCATGATAGAGGTGGCGGCATTCTGCAAGTCCATCTGGAAGGTCAATTGGGGATCGGGCAGGGAACGCGCGGTGGTTATGCGCTCGACCGACGCCAGCCATTCGAAGTAAGCGGCCTCCACGCTGGGCCGGTTGAGCAGGGCATAAGTAAGGAAGTCTCCGAGGCCGGAGTTGGTCGTTAGGAGGGGCAGGGGAGGCTTCTGGCCGCGAGGTCGGTAGTCGCGGGCGACCGATTGCGCCTGCTGCCGCGCCTCCGCCTCGCCGCGGGTGGGTATGCCTTTGCAGCCAGCGAGCGGCAAGCCGGCCAGAAGGCCCAGGGCCGTCGCCCAAACGCCCATCGAAGCTTTAGAGTCCGACTTCATCATTTATTCGCCGTCGCAGCCAGATTGCACCATTTTCGCCAAAAGGCCAATACCCGGATAGGCACGGCCTTAGGAGCATCGGAGTTGATGGTCCCGCACTAACTTACGCCAGGACCGGCGAAATCCCTCGGAACATTGCGAGAAGAGGAGACCTTCAAGCAGTGCGAGCGGGAGGGTCTCAGGACTAGAGGAAAGCTTATGCGGGGTTAACCGGGCTACGGGCACGGAACGTTCGCCTTGGGCTGCTGCGCCGAGTAGTAGGCGCCGAAGGGATCGCTTGGATGCGTCAGCGCGCCATATAATCCGAACAGATTGACTCCGATCACGCCAGTGCCGGTCTCAAAACCATGACCCTCGGCAACCGTTCCTTCGACTCCGAAACCCACGTTCCCGGAAATCCCGGTGACATGCCCATCCACGTTCCAAACTCCATCCACGCCGCCCACGACACCTTCGCCCGCCGTGCCGCCGACCACTGTTGATCTTCCCCCTGTGCTGTAAATATCTCCCTGCGACAACGTGGCGGTGCCAACCGCTTTGGCGGACACCCCCAGCACCGGACCACCTCCCGCCGTGAAGGAGAGCCCGATATTCCCACGAGTGTCGATAATCATGCCACCGCTCACGGTGAAACCAAGGCCCGATCCCCCTCCTCCGGACAGCCCGGCAAACAACGACCCTGGGTTCGGGTTTGAAAGGGAAAATGGCCCGGTGCCCAATGGATCCATGCGATTCAGCGGATCATTGCCCACATAGCTATAGAGTGAAAACTGACCACCTTCGAACCGGATCGGATCCCGCGCCGTCCATTGCCCCGTTTCGGCAGCGTAATCGCGCAGGCCGAAGCGTACCAACCCGGTGTCCGGGTCATAAAGGCCGCCCGCGAAACCAAAAGGCTGAAACCCCGGTGTCGTATCGGTCGTCACGCGTCCAAATTCGTCGTAATCCAGTTTCTGGGCGACGGATCCATCCGCCACATTCACCACCCACCTCACGCTGCTACGCTCATCTGATAGAATTCTATAGGTACTCCCGTTCTTGAGGACATAGTCCGGCACAGTCGACTTGGAACCGTAAACGAAACGACTAATTACCTGGTTGGTGGCATCCAGTTCGGCCACGGACAGGAAGGCCTGGTAAAGGAAGCCCTGGGCCAAACTACCGCCTATTTTCTTGCCAATCCGCCGTCCAAAGCCGTCGATGACATAATCAATCCGCAGCCCGACCTGTGGCGACACCGCTGTCAAGGCGCCGCGGACGTCATAGGTGTAAGTGGTCGTTTGGCCACCGGAGGTGCGGGCGTGTAAGTCGCCGTTAGGCGACCAAAGAAACGTGGTGTCGCCCAAAGCCTGGACCCGATCCTGCGCGTCGTAGGTGGCTAGGTCGGTGTTGCGGCTCAGCCGATTGCCGTTGGCGTCGTAAGTGTAGGTGGTGGCGAGTCCGCCATTCTGCCAAACTTCTTTCAACCGGCCGGCCACATCGTAAACATATTGGAAGGTGCGCGTCACATCCGCGGAGGTTTCCGTTTTATTGGTGAGTCGATTGATCAGGTCATAGCGCAGTGCTATCGACCAAACCACCACGCCGTTTGCGGTGGCGGTGTAATTGGTGAGCAGTCCACGGTCGTCGAACTGCCGGGTGTCGGAGACCCCCCCAAGGGTCGTTCCAGTGAGGAATCCACTTGCGGGATCCCGCGTGAAGGCCAGGCTGCCGGCCTGCATCAGCAGCCGGTCGTGATCATATCCGAAGGTCACCGCGGCGCCGTTAACCGTTTGGGACGCCACCATAAAGTCGGCATTTAGAGCCAGGCCAACGCTGCCGATAATGCTGCCGGACCAGGTTACCAGCGTCGGAAACGATCCGGAATAGGCGAAGTGCAAACTGTCTCCAGTGCTCGACACAATATTGCTCGCGAGACCCGTTTGCGGGGAATAGGTGTAGGTCAGAACCGGTCCGTTTCCGAGGGCCAATTGACTGAGGCGACCCAGCGGACCACGAGTGAAAACGACGTTCTGGCCGTCGGGCAGCGATAGCTGAGTCAAAGCCCGATCGGCATCATATTTGTAGCCGACCGACTCCATCCGTCCGTTCACCACCGGCGGCGTGTAATTGGTGACCAAGCCCACCGCGTTATAATCGAAGCGGTGGGCGGGCTGACCGGGGGGAGTTACGGAGGTCAAACGGAGTTCGGCATCCCTTCCGTAACCGGCCACCTGGCCGTCCACCAAGCGGAGCTGCAGCAAGCGGTCCGCGCTGTCATAACGGTACTGGTTGGTCCGGTTCAGCGGGTCGATCAGCGTGGCCAGCCGGCCGAACGCGTCGTACCCAAACGTGGTTCGCCGGGCGCCGACCGAGGCGGCATCATTTACCGCGCTCACCCGGCCTTGGGCATCATAGGAAATATCCAACGGCGACCTTCCCGGCGCCTGGAAGTGAACCAGACGGCCCTGGTCATCCAGCACACTTGATAATTGCCTGCCCAGCGGGGAAGTCGTAACCACAACACCATTGCTGCCGTTGTAAGTCCTGGTGTAAACCTGCCCGTTGAGCGTCGCCTGGTTCGTGATCGAAACGATCGGAAACCAGGCGGACGGATTGTTAGCATCCACGGTCGTCGTCGAGCGAGACACCGTGAGCTGATTGACCAACCCGCCCGGCAAGGTGAGGCTCTCGCTGGTCAGAAGCCGCGTATCGCGGGGAAAACGGGGGTCACCAGCAAACGTGTACTCGCCACTGAGTCCATCGCTGTATTGGATGGACTGGCCGCCCCCGATCCGTAGCAGAGTCGTGGCGAAGGTGCCGTCTGAAGCGGCCGCAGAGATTTGGGTATCGCCATCGGCTTGGAGGGTCAGCAAGCGCGCCTCGAGATTCGTAAGGGTGGTGACAGAGGTCACGCTCACTTGGTTTCCGGAATTGGTTTGGCTTACGTCGATGCCACCGCCCAAGGGGTCGCGAACTTGGGTCACCAAGCCATTGGTATCGTAAAGCACCGTGTAGCCATGGTTCAGCGGGCCGGTGATCGAGCTGAGCAGACCATTGGTGGTGTTCACCAGAGTAGTGGCTTCATCGGCCGGATTGCGCACCAGACTGAGGAAGCCTTTCGCATCCAGACCCAGCACCGTCTGTTGCCCGTAAGGGCCAACGATGGCGTTGGGCGTCCCCGCCGCATCGCGTTGAATGTGCGTAACGAGTCCATTGGCGTCGGTGAGGTCCGTGACCAAATTGAGGGTGTTGTATGAGAATACCCAGTTGGTCGTTCCGGTCAAACCGTTCAAGGTCAGCAAATGGCGGCCGTGTTCGTCAAAAACATACACCTCATTCCCGTTTTCGGACGGGATCTCAATCGCGGATGCGATGAAGCCTGGCAAGGAAGGACCAATGTGCGCCATGGTCATTAATGGGCTCCAGTTGAAACCGCTCTGAGTGACCAAAGTCAGGCCGCCATCAGGCCCGACGGCGAAATCATTCAGGTAGTAGAGTTCCGTATTGAGCGGGTTGCCACTCTGCTGCGGTGTGTTCATTAGAATGGCCGTGGTACCGGGCCCTCGTCCGGCCAACCGCTCTCGGAGGCCGTTGGGCGTGATTCTCCAGATGCAGCTCGTCAGGGAATAATCCGCCAGGAAAAAGACCGAGCCGTCAGGAGTGACCCGCAAGGACCGGGCGGAAGCCCCGGGCATCCAGACACCATTGGTGGGGGAAGCGGCTGAACTGCCCTCGTCACCAGTGGTGACGAGGCCCTCGTTACCCACTCGGGTGACGGGGATGTTCGCCATGACCATCTCCGTCGAACCACCAGGAGTTATTTTGTAAATGCCGCCCTCGAAGGGAAAGCCTGTAATGGGTGAGATATACACGGAACCGTCACGCCCGAGAGCCAAACTCTGAACCTTGTTCATCCCAGCTTGGTCCGCCGGTTTGCCCATCTCATCCACCCACGAGGTTCCGGACAGCGGCCCCCCCTGACCTGTAACGGTGTAGATGCGGCCATCGGGTGCGACCTTGCGGATAAAATTGTAATTGGTTCCCTGAAGCGTCCAAGCGTCATCGTAGTAAACCGTTCCGTCCGGACCCACCGCCACGACGCCCCCACCTTCAGTGGAGGTGCCAAACGCCGCGCGCCCCAAAGTGCCGTCGGGGGGATACGTGGTGCGCGCCGATCCCATGCCGAGCACAATATGCACCATCCCCCCATTATCGATGCGGGCGATGGTGTAGACCGTGCGAACGTAGAGCGATCCGTCCGGTCCGGCCTCGATCTGTCCAATCCCACCTGCCAGCGATAGTTGAGAAGCGGGGCGTCCGTCCGCAGCGCTCCAATCTTCACCGACGCCAATCACGCCGGAAACAGAATTACTGCATGAAATGTAGGCGTATTGGCCGTTCGGAGTGCGTTTGAACAAAGCGTTGCCAAGTCCCCGGACAGTGGTTCCGTAGAAGAAAAGCGTACCGTCTGCCGCGGCGGAGACACACACGGCCCCGCTCGATCCGATGAACGTCTCCAGTCCAGAGAGTTCCTCGATGGCATTGCCCAGATGTTCCGGCTTTAGCACCCGGCCATCGCCAAGATAAAGGTAATTCGATTCCGGATCATATAAATGATGCGGTGTGAGACTCCAGCCGCCCAGCCCAACGGCGCGGTGATCGGGAATGGTGAACAGACGATCAAACAACGCTTTTTTGGCATCGAGCCCGGTTCCGGTGTGCCCGGAACCGACCACCTCCTGGCCAAAGTTGGAAAACAAAGCAAACGACGCCCAACCAGTGATTGGTGCCAGCCCTGAGTACTCCGTCGGGTAAAGGAACGTGACCGTAGTGCTGGCATTGCGGGTGCCGCCCAGGAACCGCCCGTAAGCATCGTAGCCATCCCAGGAAAGAGCGGTGAACTCCGGGATCACGGGGCTTGTCGGGCTGCCGCCGTAAGAAAGGTCTGTCACGACCCCGGCGATTTCACTGCGAACCTCAACGCTCCTGAGGTTGACAAGTTCGTCCCCGGAGGCGACGGGCACGACCGCGTTTGCCAGAAGGTGGTAACCCGGCACGCGCGCACTCGAATAGTGCAGCGCCATCGACGCGCCGACCAGAGGTATTGTTTCTTCAAATATTTGAGAGGTGTAGTTTACTGTGCCGAATTTGGAAGGGCAGGTATCGCAGGGGTCCGTTTTTGGGCGGTCTCCGGGTGTGTTCGGTGATTTGGCCTTGTTCCACCAAAACCCAAAATTCCAATCGATGGCCGTAAAGTGGGCCATAGGCATACGCCAAAGTGTCGTGCCGGAAGGATAATTGGCGGCGAGTTGCTGCAATTCCGCCGCGCTGAACTGGTTGGCAGCCAGTGTGGCGCTGTCCGCGGGTACCCCGCTCCCGTCCACATCCACCCGCGCCAGACCCGCCGTGACGCCCAGGATTTGGATCACCCGGCCATTGCTCTCGGGAATCCAGGCCGCCCGCTGGCGGTCATAACTGCCAGCGGGCACCAAAGAGCCGACCGCGATGCCAAGAAAATTATCCAGATAGCCCCAGACCGTTTGGTCGAACACGATGGAGCGAGCACCAGCATCGAGGGCCTCGTCACCGCTGAATTCAGCGCAATAGGTGTACGCGCTGGTGGAAGGTAGCGGCCCCGGCATGGCGGCCGGACCGTTAGCTCCGACCGTGAACTCCGTCGCCCGAACCGTCAGGCCGTTACAGGCCCGGACCGACCCGTCCCCCATCACCAGCTTCGCGCTCGTCCCCGCCGGAAACAGAATCGAAACCGACCGCGTCCCGTCCCCATCCGTGATGACCGAGCTATGCGCCGTTTGCGCGGGGGTATTCGACCCAAAAGTGATGGGGTTGGCCATCGGGTCCATCCCCACCATCACCACGTCGGACAAGGTGCGAAAATCCTGCATGGGCGCCTGCACCTGCCGTTGCGCGGGGCAGTACCCGATAGCCTGCAAATCAACGGTGTAATTCCCGGCATTGACCGCGAGATCAAACATGCCGTCCGTGCGCGTGACCGTGTAACCAAACTCCGCATGGTTGAGGATCGCCACGCGCACACCCGGCAGCGGGGAGTTGTCCCGTTTCTTGACCTTCCCCCGAAGCACCGACGAGCGCACCGGATCGATGGCGCCCGCCCCCATGCCCACTTGAACGGCATTGGAGCCGGTGTAAAGAAAAGCGGTCAATGAGGCGTGGTCATTGAAGGTGTTGGGTGCCGGGACACTCGCGGTGGTGGATGGGTCTGGCGGAGTGGGCGAACCCGGAGTGCCTCGGCTGACCAAGCGATAAAACGTGGCGGTGTTGGTCGCGCCGCGCATGAGCCCGTAACGCGCCCCAAACACGAAAGGCGCCTCCGAGACGTCCCGCCAATCGTTGGTCGATGCGAATCCCAGCAGTTCCTGCAGGATGTCGAAGTTCGTGCCTGCCGGCCAGGCGACCTGCACTTGATTCCCCGCCGCAGGCTGGATTGCTAACGGGGCGCCGCCGTGGGCCGCAAGCGAAAGTCCAATCAATACTCCTACCACTACTGCCCAAATGGTAGCCGACCTCCTTATGCAAAAAGTTAGCACAACCCATCCTATGGCGCAACCAGCACTGAGTCAACAACTTATTATAATCTAGATTGATAGTTGGACCGGGCTTGTTTTCATGCGGTGATGCCGCGTGTTATCGAGCGTTTGTCCCAAAACCGATCCATCTCCACTGGCTGTTCCTGGGTATCGCCGCGGTCCGCCGGCTTCAGCGAAAGCGGAGGTGGACGGGCTAAGCGAGTTCGCTAGGCCGGGGCCGCCTGGCTTTGGCGCAAGAGGCGTTGGAGGACATCGGCGGCGGTATAAGTCTCTTGGCCGATTGAGAGGAATTGAGCGATGTGTGTTAACTCGTCGCCAGCGGTGAGCAAGGGAAACTCGTATTGGTTTCCAGATCGGACTTGATCAAGACCAACGGTGGACGATAGACCGTTGCACACGCAGATGCGCCCGACGGTTTGTTCGACGGCGTTGCTCTTGCGCAGAAAGCCCGGAATTGGCTCCGCAGGGCATCGATAGCCCACAGTGCCATCGGGTCTGCGGTAAAGATGACGCAGGTAGCCTAGGTCGCAAATCCGTTCGCGACTTAGGTAAACCGCCGATTCAGAGAGCGTTTGCTCGATCTGAGCCACCTTGAAAGGGAATCCGGTTGGGGAAGCTTGGGGATCGGTGAAGACGCGGGCCAAGCCCAAGCGACTCAGCAGCAAGGCTTTCCGCTTGAGCTCGGGCCGGATACCGGATTCCTCGCAAAAGGCAAACGCGGTGCCGACTTGGATGCCGACCGCGCCCAGTCGCAGCGCTTCAGCCAAGCCCCCAGGATGCCCGTAGGCCCCGCCCAACCAGAAGGGCAGGCCCAAAGCGCGAATCTTCTCCAACTCGGGGATATCGCGCGGGCCGTAGAGGGGTTCGCCAGCCGGAGTAAGCTGCATCGGCCCGCGCGGCGGCGCGTTATGGCCGCCAGCCGTCGGCCCTTCGACGACGAAGCCATCAACGCGACCACTGGCCTTTTTGGCTAAGGTCATGGCCAGCGTCGCGGAAGCCACGATGCCTAGGAATTGCGGTCGCTTGAGGGTTGGCGCAGCGCCGCCGCAAAATTGGCGCGGATCAAACGTGGATGGGTATTCTTCACCTGGCAAAGCGCCTTCCACGTCCAGGCGGACGGTGGCAGGCTGCCCCTGCGCCAAGGAATCGATGGCGCCGGGGATGGAACGGGGAATCCCAGCGCCCATCACGATGTAATCTACCCCGGCGAGCATGGAGCCGAAGAGCGAAGCCAGGGTGGGGAGTTGGATCTTCTCCAGGTAGTTGATGCCGACCAACCCCTCGTGGCCTTCCTTGGCCAGGAAGACCTCAACAAAATTGGCGGCCACGGTTAGCTCCACCAGAGCCGGACGCGGAGAAAGCGCGGGCATGGGGGTAAGCTTAAAGGGGGTGCCAGGAGCTTTGCCGCCCGGAACAAAAAAGTCCGCGACGATGCGCCGCGCCATGGCAGGAAAGGGGAAATGATCCAGGGCGCGGCGGAGGTCGCCGCTAGGATCTCCTAGCTGGAGGCGCCGGGCCAAGACCACAGCCAAGGCGGTGCCCGAGACGACACCCAGTTGGCCGGCGCGGGATACGGCGCGCGCGAGCGGCCACCCGGACACCGCCACGCCCATACCGCCCTGAATTATGAGGGGTTGCGACATAAACGAACACATTCAACAGCGTTCCCCTTGGAGCGGGGAAAGACGCGACAGGAAAGTCTGGAGTCACCCAACCGATGCCCCCGTTTCAACACCCGGCAGGGATCCCGTCGGAAACCGACGCGTAAGCCCAAGGTAGCGCCGGAAGCGACAGAGGGAAAGCTCTAATCTTGGAATTGCGGCGAATTTCAATCAGAGGCGATAGACGATGCGCGCTTTGTCCAAATCGTAAGGGGACATTTCCATTTTGACCCGGTCACCCACGGTCAGGCGGATAAACCGTTTTCTCATTTTGCCGGAGATGTGGGCCAGAACTTCATGGCCGTTTTCGAGTTTGGCCCGGAACATCGTGCCGGCCAGCACGGCAGTAATACGGCCTTCGAGTGAGATGTGTTCTTCCATGCGAAGACAGGCGAGAAGGGTAAGCACGGGCGGGCGCGGAGCCCAGTCGGCGCCGCGCCGCCAAAAACGGGTCTGAAATTAATAACGCCGGCCGTAGTCGCCGCTGCCGCCGCCCCGCGCGCCGCGGTCGCGTCCGCCGCCCGTGCGCTCTTCCTTGGGGCGGGCTTCATTAACCGTGAGGTTCCGGCCCTTGAGATCGCTTCCATTGAGGGCCTGGATGGCCTTTTGGGCCTCCTCGGGCGAGCCCATGGTGATAAAGGCGAAACCACGAGGCCGTCCGCTCATCTTATCGACCATGAGGTTGGCCTCAACAACGGTGCCGAAGGCCGCGAAGGCATCCTGAAGATCATTCTCGGTGACTTTAAAGTCCAAATTCCCGACGAAGAGCTTGGTATTCATTTTGTTGCTTCGTACTGAATAGCGTCACTTTTTCCGGATCCATACTGTTCCCGACTGCCGGGTTTCAAATCGTCAGTGAACGACGTCCACCTGAGGATTCACCATGTCCTGGAGGCTGTAAAAGCTATCTATTAACGGTCATAACGTGAACGATCCGAGAGGAAAAGCAAGCACGATTTGGGAGCCGATTTTGGCCTCGATTTGGAGCCCCGCACTGAGCCGCGAGCAGTCGAAACGGACGCTCAGGGGGCCTGAAAAAAGACTTGAGGCCGTTCGAACCCTTGCGCATGCTGGGGGTAGGCGCGCGGAACGAAGGGGAAGGTCCCGGTCGTTTGGCGGTCAATCCAGACTTTCTGACGTAGAACTCAATGGTAAACGATAAAGTCATTCTACTTGTGGAAGACGATGCGGACGACGCGTTGGTGATTCAGCGCGCCTTCAGGCGAGCCGGTTTCCATCACGGCCTGAATGTGGTCTCTGACGGTCACCAGGCCGTTGACTACCTCTCCGGATCTGGCGCCTTCGCTGACCGCGAGAAGTACCCGCTGCCGTTTTTGGTGCTCCTCGACTTGAGGATGGCGGGTTTCGATGGTTTTGACGTCTTGAGCTGGATTCGGTCCGAGCCGGGGCTAAGTCGCCTGCTCGTGGTCGTTCTGACTTCCTCCAACCTCCAGGCGGACGTTGATCGGGCCTATGAGTTGGGCGCCAACTCCTACCTCGTCAAGCCGCTTGCGTTCGACGAGATGACTCACCTCCTCCAACGCTTTGAGATTTACTGGACCGAGATCAACCGCGTGCCGACCGCTCCCCTCCCCAAAAGCGTACGGAGCGAAACCAGCGCGCATTAGACAGCAGTTTTGGGCTGGGAGATCCCTCGAATAGCGCGCCGCCGAAACTCGTCCAACGAGGCGGTGTTAATGATCTTGGGATTCGTTGCGTGATACCCGCGAGTACGCCCTTGACCGGCGGGGTTCTCACGGCGAACCTTACGTTGGAAACCAGAATTGACGAAATGGCCGCGTTATGAAGAATTCGCCTCGTGAAGCCTGTCTGAAGCTTGCCGTAGTAGCAATCGCCTGCATCCGCATCCCCGCCGCGCTCGGGGACGACACCAACGGAACTCCCGTACAACCAGCAACGACGGCCCAACCGGTTCAAACTGTGGTCGCCAAGCCCGTCGCGCCCCAACGGCTTCCCTATGGCGTGGATGACGTTCTCAACCTCAGCCGAGCGCGGATCAGCGAGGACGTGATCGTGGATTATATCCGGAGTTCGGGGACCGCCTACACGCTCGGGCCCCGGGAGATCGTCTATCTCCGGGATGAAGGGGTTTCTGACCATGTGATCACCACGATGATTGATCAGCGTAAGAAGGTGGCCGAAGACAACGTCCAGCAGGCCGTGCAGCAAGCTACACAGCAGGCTGCAGAGCAGGGCGTTCAATCCCAGACTCCCGTGGTCGTCCCGGCGCCAGCCGCCCCTCTCGTCTATGATCCCAATGGCGTCGTCGCGCCTCTGTTTGATCCGTACGTTGAGGAAGAACCGCCTCCGGTTTCCTCCCTCTATGTAATACCCTATGGTCCCGCCCGCGCCGCTTACTATGGATCTCCATATTACGGTTCTCCCTACCTTGGCGCCTACTACCCAGCGTATTACGGCTGTGGATACTCCACCGTCTATCATTTTGGGACTCGTGGAGGGGTCTCTTCCAGGCACGGATCCCGCGGCAGTAGCGTGCATACAATTTCCCGGCGCTAAGCGGACCCCCTTGCGATGAGGTTACGAGACGTCCCTCAGAGGGCCTAAACGGGAACTTTTTTCAACTACTACAAGACTTGATTTCCTCTCGTGGTGTTCTGAGATTACTGGCGTCTTGCCGTCGCCGGGGGGTGCCGCTCGTGGTTTTCCGGCTGGTCCTGGTTGGTCTGGTGGTTGCGATCCCAGGGTCCACCGGGGCGGCGCCCGATGAATTACGCCAACGCTTTCGCGCTGGGGCGATGGCGGGGGTGGACGAGTTCATCTTCGCGGCGCGTAGAATGAACGATTCCGACGGCCATTGGTATGCCAACATCGGCTATTACGCGCATGATTCGAATCGGAAGGCATGGCGGGAGGGCGCGCGCTTATACCGTTGGAACTCCGTCACCGCCAAGCTCACCACGCTGCTGGACGACCCGCGTGGCGGCATTCGCGATCCTCAAGTCAGCTACGACGCTTCGAAAATCCTCTTCTCCTACCGCAAAGGCGGCGAGGAGAACTACTTGCTATACGAGATAAATGCGGACGGGACCGGCCTGCGGCAGTTGACCACGGGGAGTTACGATGACATCGAGCCCTCCTATCTACCCAATGGCGATATCGTGTTCGTCTCCACTCGTTGCCGGCGGTGGGTCAACTGCTGGTTGACCCAGGTGGCGGTAATGCATCGGTGCGATGCCGACGGCGGAAACGTGCGCGCGATCTCGAGCAACAACGAACAAGACAACACCCCGTGGCCGCTGCCCGACGGCCGTATCCTCTACACGCGTTGGGAGTATGTGGATCGCAGCCAGGTCGATTATCATCATCTCTGGGTCGCCAACCCGGATGGCACCGCCCAGATGGTGTGGTACGGGAACCTCCATCCTGGCACCGTAATGATCGATGCCAAGCCGATCCCGGGCACCGACCGCGTCGTCGCCATCTTTTCACCTGGACATGGGATGCGCGAACACGCGGGTCCTGTCACGATCGTAGATATCAAGGCGGGCCCCGACGCCATCGAACGCGCCCGCAAGATCAGCGACGATCGCCCCTACCGCGATCCTTGGGCGTTTTCCGGCGGTTGCTTCATGGCCGCCTTGGACGGGACGCTTGTTCTGTTGGACGATCGGGGCGCCTGTCAGGAAATATTTCGGTTGCCTAGCGCTGATTTGCAGGCCGGCATGCATCTTCATGAGCCTCGCCCCCTTATCCCCCGTGCGAGGGAACCCGTCATCCCTGACCGGGTCAGTCTTAAACAGCCCTCCGGGCGCTTGGTCCTGTCCGACATTTATGAGGGTCGGAATCTACCGGGGGTCAAGCGGGGTGAAATCAAAAAGCTCCTGGTGCTTGAAACCCTCCCGATGCCCATCCATTTTACTGGCGGGATGGACCCGATCAGCTATGGCGGGACCTTCACCCTGGAGCGTATTTTGGGCACCGTCCCCGTGGAGGAAGATGGCTCCGCTTACCTGGAACTGCCCGCATTGCGGAGTTTCTTCTTCGTCGCCCTCGATGAGAACGATCTTTCCATCAAGAGGATGCAGAGCTTTTTGACCGTGCAACCGGGCGAGACCACTAGTTGTGTCGGTTGTCACGAACAGCGCACGCAGGCGCCTCCCAGTTCTCGTGTATCCTCGACTCTCGCCGCCTTGCGACGGCCCCCCAGTCGCGTCCAACCGGTAGAGGGCGTGCCCGAAGTAATGGATTTTCCCCGCGACATCCAGCCTATTCTCGACGGCCTCTGCGTGCATTGTCATGGGTATGAGAAGACGAAGGAGGGGGGACCACGCGCCGGCCGACTGCTCCTTTCCGGCGACCGCGGGCCGATGTTCAGTCATAGTTACTACATGCTGACCATCGCTGGACTGTTTTCCGACGGGCGGAACCAGGCGCGGAGTGATTACGCCCCTCGGACGCTCGGAACCTCCGCCAGTCGCCTGCTGAAGTATGTGGATGGCGGCCATTACGGCGCCAAAGCCTCCCCCGGCCAACTCCGCCGCCTCAAACTTTGGATTGAGACTGGCGCCACCTATCCAGGCACCTATGCTGCTCTTGGATCAGGCATGATCGGCGGATACCGGGAAAACGAGGAGATCGACCTCGACCGGGATTGGCCCACCACCAAGGCCGGCGCCGCCGTCATGGCCCGCCGGTGCGCCCGCTGCCACGAAACTCCTTCTCGACTGCTGCCCATGAGTTTGGCGGACGAGCGTGGGGTCTCTTTCTGGCAGCCCAGCATGACTGATCCTCGGCTTAATACCAGTCGCCATATCGTCTTCAACCTGTCGCGACCGGAGAAATCGTTACTCCTGCTCGCTCCGTTGGCTGAGGCGGCGGGGGGGTGGGGGCTGTGCCGCGATTCCTCGGGCGGTCAGAAAGCGACCGTGTTCGCTGGAACGAATGACCTGGATTACCAGACATTGCTCGCTTTCTGTGAGGCGGGCAAGGCGCAGCTTGAGCGCGTTCGGCGATTTGACATGACCGATTTCCGCCCCCGTCCCGAATGGGTCCGGGAGATGAAGCGCTTTGGCATCCTTAGCGCGGAGGCGCCGGCCAACGATCCGCTGGACGTTTACGCCACTGAGCAGCGCTACTGGAGGGCGCTTTGGCACCAACCCGCGGGGAGCGATTAACGCACCGCGGCTTCGTCGATCACGAGGTCGCCCAACTCCGCATCGAGCGTGACCTGGGCTCCCACAGGGAGCGTGGCGTTGTGGGGTAAATGGCCGAATGGCAATCCGAGGACCACGGGAATATCCAGCGGCAGCAACCTCTCGGCGAACACGTCTTCGAGTGTCTGCCGGTACTCTTTCGCTTGGCGCGCCTTCGGGTCGTGGCAACTCTTGCAGACGCCGATAGCGATGCCTTTGACTCGTTGCAGCACCCCGGCGTTGAGCAGTTGCGTCAACATTCGGTCAAAGCGGTAGGGTGCTTCGCCCACGTCCTCAAAGAATAAGATTTTGTCACGGAACGAAGGCTGGTAGGGCGTGCCCAGAGTTGCGCAGAGCAGTGTAAGGTTGCCACCCACCAGGAGACCCGACACTCGGCCTTCGCGCAGCACTCGGACGGTTTTCCGGGAATACCCCTGGCACACGCTTCCCGCCGGCGCGGCCTGGGTTACCGTCCGAAGAAAACTCTCCAAGGTAAAATTGGGCGGCTTCTCCAGCGTGAAGTTCGAAACGAGCATGGGACCATGAAAGCAGACGAGGTTGGATTTCCTCAGGATGGCGCAATGAAGCGAAGTGATGTCGCTGTGGCCGACCAGGATCTTGGGGTTGCGGCGGACGATTTCGTAATCCAGACGTGGCAGGAGCCGGGAAGTCCCATAGCCGCCCCGAACACAAAGGATCGCGTTCACTTTAGCGTCAGCGAACAGCCGCATCAGGTCATCCGCTCGGTCGCGATCATCACCGGCGAGAAATCCCCAGCGCCGGCGAGCATGGGGCGCGAGTTGGGGCTTGAAGCCGAGGTTTTCGAGCGCCGCCATCGAGCGGTCGATGGCTTTGGGATCCACTGGCGCGCTCGCCGGAGCGACGATCCCGATCGTATCCCCAGGGCGCAAGCGGCCAGGTCTGATAGACATCAGTCACTTGTGCGCGTCCCACCGCGTTTCCTCAAGCAAAAAATGAATTTGATTTGAGCTTGGCGCCGCTTGGGTGCAATATGAAACTGGTAATGAACTCGAGGACTGGACAGTGGACAATCGCGGCTGGGTGAAGTTCGCGTTGGTGGCGAGCCTCATGGCTTCGATGGCCAAGACCGTCGGCTTTGGGGCGAGCGCTCGTCCGGAAACCAATGGCCAGTGCTTTTCAGTAAGCGGCGTCATCCAGGACCTTAAAGCTGATGGCCAAACCGTCGTGATCACTCACGAGGCCATCCCGGGCTATATGACCGCGATGACCATGCCGTTCAAGGCGAGGGAGCCCGCTCAGTTGGCGGGCAGGCGGATTGGCGACCAGATTTCGTTCCTATTCCATGTCACAGAGACGGAGAGTTGGATCGATCAGATCGCCAAGATCGGGCAGGTGGCCGCCAAGACCGCCGCCGCTGCTCCCGAGCCGGCCAAATCTCGCCACCCGTTGATGGATTTCAACTTTACCAACGAGCTGGGACAGGCGGTCAGCTTGGGGAGTTTCCGCGGCCAGGCCTTGGCGATCACCTTTTTCTTTACCCGTTGTCCCGTGCCGGATTATTGCCCCCGGCTCTCCAGGAATTTCGAAGAAGCTGCGGCCAAACTCCTGGCCCAGTCCTCCGCGCCGACTAACTGGCATTTTCTGTCCGTCAGCTTCGATACGGAGTTCGACACTCCGGCCATATTGAAGGCCTATGGAGAAGGCTATCACTACGACGCGCGCCACTGGTCTTTCCTGACCGGGCCGGCTGACAAGGTGGCCGAATTGGCCGCTCTGTCCGCTGTGAAGTTTGACCGCGCCAATGGTCTCTTCAATCACAATTTCCGCACGCTTATCATCGACGCCGGCGGCCGCCTGCAGACGACGTTCCCCGTCGGAGGCAATTTGTCCGAAGCCATTTATTCCGAGATCTTCAAGGCTGTGACGGCCACCAACAAGGCGGCTCTCCCCGCCGACATCGGGACCGAGGCGGGCCATTCTACGAACTGAAACCTCACTCCAAAATACGAGGGAGCGAGGCGCTCAGAGCTTGATCCTTCGGGTTGTCCAGAAGCATTGGACCGGGTTTGGCCGCGAGCGGGGATCCAGAGTTTTTAAATCACGAGTTCGGTTGCCAGCGAGACCAGTTCCAGACCCCGTCAAGCTGCCCGCGCCGCGGCCTGACACCTCGGCTTATCAGGAGAAATATTAATTGTGCAAAAAATGGGACGTGATGTATCTTCACAAGTACGAGGGGCTGGCGTCCAGCACCCGTTATTGAAAATAAGCCTGTACCTTATGAAAATGGAAACCTGGACGAAGTCCGCGCTCTCCGGGATTGGCCTTGGCGCGGTTTTGGCGATGGCAGCCTTTTTGCCCTCCCTAGCTGCGGCCGCCACCACGAACGTCACTGTGGGCGATGATTTCTTCTCCCCAAGCAGTGTAACCATTCGAGCCAACGATCAGGTGACCTGGTCGTGGACCGGTAATATCAACCATAGTTCGACCAGTACGCAGGGGCTATGGGATTCGGGGGTTCACGGCAAGGGAAACTCCTTCAGCCACACCTTCCCGACCGCAGGCAGCTTCCCGTACCTCTGCACCGTCCATTCTTCGATCATGACCGGCAAGGTCACCGTTCAGGCGCCGGTCAACGTTCCACCTACCGTGACGATCACCGCCCCGGCCAACGGCTCGATCTTTGCCGCGCCGTGGAATGGAACGATTCTTGCCTCCGCCTCTGATGCGGATGGGACCGTGTCCAAGGTGGACTTTTTTGCGGGTTCAACCCCCTTGGGCACGGTGAGCAACCCGGCGGCCAATCTCAGGTTCGCGATCACCAACTTGGGCCCTGGCAGTTACTCTCTGACGGCAGTGGCCACCGACAATCTCGGGGCCACCAACACGTCAACGGCGGTGTCTATCACGGTGATTACCCCGGCGCCGACGGTTTTGGGTTCTCCCCTGCGCCTTTCACCCACCACCTTTCAATTCACTTACACGGCCAACGCCGGTTTAACGTACCTTGTTCAGAGATCGAGCAGCCTGTCTAATTGGACGCCACTCAGCACTAACACCGCGGCCGGCAGTCCGGTGACCTTCCTGGACAACAACGCATCCGGGGACATCAATTTCTATTCCGTGCTGCGCTTGCCGAATCCTTAATCCCCGGGAACCTGAGGGCTTGGCAGTCAGGATGAACGGTTTCAGGATCATCGCCTCGCCGGCCTTTGCGGCCTGCGTAGGGCTGATGGTCCTGGTAAGTTCCTGCTCGACTACGCCGGAAACAGTGTCGGCGCCGCCCTCGATTCCGGGAGCCAACTTCACGGGCAACAAGAGCTGCGCGGAGTGTCATGCCGAGATCAGCCGCTCTTTTCCTACCAGCGCCCACGCCCAAATTCATCTCGAGGATCCCCGCCTGACGGGACAAACAGGTTGCGAATCGTGTCACGGCCCCGGAAGTCTCCATATTGCCGGCGGTGGCGGGCGCGGCCGGTTCATTCTCAATCCCGGCAAGGATCCGGCGCCCTGTTTCGAGTGCCACCGACAGATCGAGGCCGCCTTTCACCTCCCTCAACACCACCCGATTCCGGAACGCCAAATGAACTGCGCGCAATGTCATGACCCGCACGGGAGCGACATCCATAAACCGTCAAGCGGGCTGGCGATGGCGCGGCTCAACGAGGCTTGCGCCCAGTGCCATCGCGAGCAGACCCGACCCGTTGTATTCGAGCACCCTGCGTTACGAGAGGGATGCGTCGTTTGCCACGACCCTCATGGTTCGATCAACGCCAAGCTCCTCCTTCAGCGGGATGTGAACCTGTGCCTGCGTTGCCACGCCCAAGCGCAAGGACCGAGCGTGGGGCGGGGTCAGATCTACATCGGCAACATCGACCATACGAGCCTCATCCGCATGGGCGCTTGCTGTTCGGCGGGATGCCACACCGCCGTTCACGGGTCAAACGTGGATCCGCGGTTGCGGTATTAACCCCTGAGAGTGGAGGCCAATACCCAGTGAACTTGCTCAATTCATCCTCGTCCGCGCGGCTGGGTTTAGGCGCCCTCTGTCTCTTCACGCTGGCCGCGGTCGACGGAGCGAGCGCGGAGGGTACCGCGGAAAGCCAGTTGCCGGCTCCGGCCGCTCAACCCATTGACTTCGCTCGCGATATCAAACCGGTCCTTGCGAGCCACTGCTTCAAATGCCACGGCGACGAGCGGCCCAAGAGCGGCTTTCGCCTCACCTCGCGCGAAGGCGCGCTCAAGGGCGGCAGTCACGGGGTGGATATATTTCTCGGGAAGAGCGCACAGAGCCCCCTGGTTCATTATGTCGCGCGGTTGGTTCCGGACTTGGAGATGCCGCCCACCGATCGTGGCGAACCGCTGACTCGCGAGGAAGTTGCCTTGGTTCGCGCTTGGATCGACCAGGGCGTTTCCTGGGAGCCGGTTGGTCAGGTTGCTGGCGCCGCAATCACTCTTTCAACGACCGTTGGCGGCACCGCCGTCTCGGGTAACGAGAAGAAGTTCCGCGAACTAAACCGCCAACCCGGTGGGGTCAATGGCGGGTTGGAGGATTTCGAAGTCCATCAGAAACTCGGTCCCGAGACCGACCTTCGGGTGACGGGCCGCCTCCTGCTTGATGATTACACCCTCACGCTCGATTTGAGGAATACTGAGCTGGGTTTTACGCGTTTTGGATGGTCGCAACATCGGAAATACTCCGACGACACCGGCGGGTATTACCCTTCGTTTTCGGAATCCAGTTTTTCATTGAACCGAGACCTTCACATGGACATTGGGCGCGCCTGGGTCGATTTCGGACTCACTTTGCCCCAATGGCCTCGGCTGGTGCTGGGCTACGAGCATCAATACCGCGAAGGCAGCGAGTCCACGCTTCAATGGGGCGCCGTGCAACAAGGCGCGGAAACGCGTAATATCTATCCCTCTGTGAAAAGCACTTCCGAGCATGTCGAGGTGCTCAAGTTCGATGTGGATTACGAACTGGCAGGGATGCTGCTGCAGGATCGGTTTCGAGGAGAATGGTATCACTTGGACGCCGGCCGTATGAACGAAGCGTTTCAAACCTTAGGCAGTCCAGGGGTGGCGCAAACGGGCGTGAGCGAGCAGCAAGGCTATTTCCAGGGAGCCAACGCGACCCACGTCGAAATGCAGATCACGCCCTGGCTTTTCGCCGCGAGTGGTTATCTCTATAGCCGGCTGACCAGTGATGCTTCGATGGAGGTTGCGACGCTGGACCCTGTCTATCTGTCGCCGGGAACCTCGTCTTTTGGATGGCACTCTCATGACATCGAGCTGGAGCGTGAATCGCATGTTTTCAGCGGGAGTTCGGTACTGGGACCGTGGGATGGTCTGTCGCTCTCCGCAGGCTCGCAGAGCGAGTGGACCCGCCAAACCGGTTTTGGAAATGCCGGCGTCGATATATTGCTGCCCTTCAGCCCCTACCTGCAAGCCCTGGACCCCGAGCGCTTTTATAGCGATCTGGATCGCGCCACTTTTACCGAGAATGCCGGACTGCGTTACACGCGAGTTCCTTTCACGACTCTTTTTGTCGAGGCGCGTTTTCAACAGGAGAGTATTGGCCAATCCGAGCAAGACACGGGCGACCTGACTCCGTATGTTCGCGACACGGAAGTTACGAGCGAATTGAAGGACTATCGGGCGGGCTTTTACACCTCGCCCTGGCGTCGCATTTCTCTCAGCGGCCACTATCGCCATTATGACAGCGAAACGGATTACCAGAATTTTCGCAAAGACTCTCCATTCGGTCCCTTCGAAGGCTATCCGTCGTTCATTCGTTGGCGCGATGTCCTAACCCAGGAGGCGGCGGGACGGCTCTCCTTCCGGCTCACGCCTCAGATCAAGACCGCTGTGGACTACAAATGGGTGGGCGCCGACTACCGAACCGCAACGGACTCGGTTACGGACCCAACTCTTAACCTCGCTGGCGGGATTTCCCCCGGCGGCGGTTTGCTTTCGGGCGCTTCGGATTCGCATATCGTGAGCCTTAATACCACCTGGACCCCGGGACGACAGTTCTTTCTCTCGACGACTCTGGCGTACCAAAACTCCCGGACGGTCACCGCCGCCAATGGTAGCCCGTCCGTCGCTCCGTACCGAGGCGACATTTCCACTGTGATTGCCAGCGCGAGCTACGCGCTTAACACCAAGACCGACTTTGTGGCCGGCTATTCGTTTTCCATGGCCGATTTCGCTCAAGACAACGCGGCGGCTGGTTTGCCTTTGGGTATTGAGTATCAACAGCACGGTTTGCAGGTGGCGCTGAAGCACCGCCTCGCCAAAGGAAAGACCCTGGGCATCCATTACCGTTTCTACTACTATGATGAGCCGAGCGGTGGCGGCTTTGGGAACTTTCAAGCCCACGCTCTCTTCGCGACACTGACTTGGCGCTGGCCGCCATGAGTTTTAAGGTGAGAAGACGGCGGTGGGCTGGGTTCCGATAGGAAGCAATTGATAGGCGGCGTCGAGGTTGACCGCGCCGGCCGCGTAGAAAGCCTGGCCGTACAACTTTCCAGTGATGGTCATGGTTTTGATGGCGCTGCTGAGGGTGTTGGTGAGGTAGGCGGGGTTGGTCAGATCCGCGGTTCCGTAGTGGGACTCGATGACGTACGACCCGTTGGTGACGAGATTCACCACGTCATTTACCACCAGAATCCCGCTGACCGAGTTGCTTACGGAGAAGATCGGCGGCACCCCGATGCTGTTGGTAAAAGTCACAACCGCCGGCGGCGCGTTGGAATCAACGGCATACGAGGTTATCAACGCGTCGTTGGTAGCCGTCATCGTAAGCGTTACGCCTTTTTCAGCAGCAATGCCGGCAAAAGTCAGCCTCGAAGTGGCGAGTCCCTTTTTTCCGTTCAAGGCAACCGTCCCCTTGCCCGTGAGATTTGTAGCCGTGGCGCGGAGAGTTCTGCCTGACTGAACCACGACGGCGGTGAAGGAATCCAGGGTCGCCAAGTTCAAATCGCCACCGACCAGGAGCGAATAAACGGTCTCGTAAAAAACGCCGTCCAGGAGGATCGGCGCCCCTTGCCAATTGGTCACGTGCGGCTGCGCGAAGCTTGCGACCGTATCTTTGAAAGGGATGGATTTTCCTCCGATCTTGAGCCCGCCTTGGAGCGCGCCTTGGAGGATGACCCAATCATTGGTGAAAGAAAATGAACTGAGTCCCGGCGTTTCGGCCACAATATTGGTGGCGTAATTTGTGGTCGTTACGGCAATGGGGACCAGAGTGCCATCGGGCTCGAGGAAATTCGTGAAGGTGGCGGCGCTGAGGATGTTGGTTTGTGCCGGCGTAGGGGGGGTGGTCAGATAATCGGTCAGATTGGTGGCCCATATCAAATGGCCCGCGGCATCAACGCTGCCGTCGCTGGAGAAGAGGGCGACGTTGGTGGTTATCGTGACCACGGGCGTGGATTGGGTGGCGAACTCGAGCGGAGCCGCCTTGAAGGTCAGGGAAAAGCTTGCCGGCGCCCGGTTGGAGTTTTCATCCAACGCGCTCCCCTCGCCGCGAAGCATCATCCTGACCGAGGTGGCGGCGCGGGTGCGGCTGACCAAACCGACAACGTCACAAGTAAAAGTTCCGCCTATGGAAGGGATTTCCACGAACTCCACGCCGCTGATCCTGCCGGCGCCATCTGTGGTTATGACTCCCCAACCGTCCGGGTTGATGGCCATTTTGCTGGATACGGGAAGGCCCGTTATCCCGATGTAATAGGGGGTGTTATTGGTTACTAGCAGATTGAGCGCATACGGGGATTGCTGGCCCAAGTTGGACGCGGGGGCTCGGGGCGCGAATTCAGTTAGCGCGGCCCCAAGAAGGACGAACTTGCTAAAAATGCCGAAAATCCGCCGAGAATTCCCCACTACGCGAGGACCCCATTGGAGTGTCAACCGGCGGTGAGTTGCCAGTGCGTCTTCAGCAGGGAGATTGTTCAACGAGAAGGGAAACATCCTCATAAGGTTGCGTATGGCGTGGTTTACGGTACGAGGGTCGCTCGATAAAAGCATTGCGTCGGCGGGTTGGCGCCCTGACTGGTAATAAAAGTGATGCTGCCAGAACCGTCCGTGATCTGCAGCAGCGGCCCCGTGGTCCACTCCACGAGATTGGTGCTGGAATCCAGCGTGAATCGCTGGTCCGGGTAACCGCTGACAAAAAAAATGTTTTGGCCATCGTTCTGGGCGTAAATATAGAAGATCAGGGGGGTGGTCAGGTTGGGGACGATCTGGCAACGGAGGATGGTGCCTTGCGAGCCCACGACCACGAGTTGGCCGTTTTGGGTCGCCGCCCCGAAAAGCGAATGTGAGGTAATAATGCTGGCATCGTTCCACGTGACCAGATTGGTGCTCCAAAGCGCGGCGCCGTTGTTGCCCACAAGGAAAAAAGTGTTGTTTACCAGCATCACATCATTGAGGGCTTCGGTCGTACCGCTGGCAATCGCTGACCAGTTGACCCCATTGGGGCTGGTCAACAGCGCGCCGTTTTCCCCTACCGCCAGGAAATTCGTCCCCAGATACCGTACCCGAATCAGCCCATTGGTGGTCGGAGAAGACTCCCGCCGCCAATGAGTGCCATCCGGGCTGGTGAGGATCACTCCCTTGTCACCGACGGCGACGAGGAGGTTGCTGGAGGCGCCGAGGCCTG
>Ga0316217_10001620_pt1 | contig 28807 bp, 21 predicted proteins | sample 1anoAmetaG_FD_203633 | JGI IMG/M metagenome (GOLD analysis project Ga0316217, IMG submission 203633) | Freshwater microbial communities from Trout Bog Lake, Wisconsin, USA - 1anoA | ecosystem: Environmental > Aquatic > Freshwater > Lake > Hypolimnion/Profundal zone | place: USA: Wisconsin... | reverse complement strand
AGCGGAACGCCCAATCGCAAATTTTGCCCATGCCCGACCAACCGCAGCAAGAATGGCGTCCACGGCATAATCCGTGGCTCATCACCCTGACGGTGATGATGGCGGTGTTTATGGAGGTGCTGGACACGTCCATCGCCAACATCGCCCTGCCGCACGTGGCCGGCAGCCTGTCGGCCACACCCGAGGAGGCCACTTGGATTCTGACCAGCTATCTGGTGGCCAACGCCATTGTGCTGCCCATGACCGGCTGGCTCGGCAATCATTTCGGGCGCAAGCGCGTTTTGCTCACGTGCATCTTCCTGTTCACCTTGGCATCGGCGCTCTGCGGGCTGGCTTGGGATTTGCCGTCGCTGGTGGTGGCGCGGATCTTGCAAGGGCTGGGCGGCGGCGCCATGGTGCCCATCGCCCAATCCATCATGCTGGAAAGTTTTCCGCGCCAGAAGCGCGGCGTGGCGATGGCGGTGTTTGCCCAGGGCGTGGTGGTGGCGCCCATTCTCGGTCCGACCGTCGGCGGCTGGATCACCGATAATTACACCTGGCGCTGGATTTTTTACATCAACCTGCCCGTGGGCATTCTGGCGGTGCTCCTGGCCAAATGGCTCGTGGAGGACCCGCCTTACATCAAGCGCAATCTCGAGGCGACCATTGACTACGTTGGCTTTGCGCTGTTGGCCCTCTGGCTGGCGACGTTCCAAATCGTGCTGGACAAGGGCCAGGAAGCCGATTGGTTTGGCGCCCTCTGGGTGCGCTGGTTCGCGGTCGTGTCGGTGGTGTCCTTCGTTGCCCTCATCTGGTGGGAATCCAAATCGGATCATCCGCTGGTGGACTTGCACGTGTTCAAGAACCGCAATTTCACCATCGGCCTGATTTTGATGACCTCGCTGGCGGCCATTCTCTATGGCACCACGGCGCAGTTGCCGCTGTTCCTGCAAACGCTGATGGGTTATCCCGCGCTGCAAAGCGGCTACGCGCTGAGCCCGCGCGGGGTGGCGGCGTTTATCACCACATTTTTTGTGGGCCGCATGGTGGGGAAAATCCGCATGCGCTGGCTGTTGGGTTTTGGCTTTACGATGCTGGCGGTGTCGTCCTTCATGCTCGCCAATATCAATCTGGAGGTCAGCCAGATGAATGTGATCTGGCCGAGCATCGTCAACGGCTTCGCGATCAGTTTTATTTTTGTGCCGCTGACCACTACCACCATGAGCCAGCTCGGCCAGGCGCAGATCGCCAATGCCAGCGGCCTCTACAATCTCATGCGCAACCTCGGCGGGAGCATTGGCATTGCTTTCGTCACCACCATGCTCGCGCGCGGCGCGCAGACGCACCAGGCGCTGATGGTGGGGCATCTCACGGCGAGCGATCCGGCCTACGTCGCCCGCGTGGCGAGCGCCCGGCACCTGCTCGCCCTGCACGCGGATCCAGTCACCGCCGCACGCCAGGCGTATGGCGCGGTTTATGCCCTGCTGGACCAACAGGCGCATCTGTGGGCGTTTGTGGATAATTTTTTCCTGTTTGGCGTGCTGGCGTTGGGCGGCATTCCGCTGATTTTCTTGTTCAAGCGGGTCCAGTTACCGCAGAAGCCGCCGCCGGGCGCGGCGCACTGATGGCGGCAGGGACACCGCCGCGTGACGATACGCGGCCTACCAGATTTCAATGCAAAACGCCGATTTTGTACGTCCGGTGTCCTCACCGGGCGATTGGTTCAACAGTCTGTTGGACTTCATAACGATGCAATGATCTCAATGCGATTCCGCGTCGTTTCAGAAAACAGACCCAGCTCGTCATCCGTCAACAGTTCCCTCCTTCGCATAATCCCCAACTGCATGACCGCGGTGGAACGACGAAAATCACATAAGGAATTTGACCTCGGTTTGTCGGCATCCTTGATCAATTTGTGGACCTTCCAAAGGCGATCATGGGCACTCACCTCCGCGCTCCCACTCAAACGCGAATTGGCAAAACACGCGAAAACACCAATGTTTTCAACATTTGCAATTTGGAAACACCCTCTGAAGGGACGCCGCAAACGGGTCGGCTTTGCAAGCGTTTCCACCGTCCCTTCAGGATGAATTTTCTGTTAACCACTCCACCAGGCGCTTCGTGTCTGGCTAATATCCATTGTCGCGCCGGCGACAATCGTGGTGGGTTTGGAAACGGGAGTTCCAGTAATTGTCAGCCCTTTTGTTGTGACGCCAAATGGACCCGCCGGCTGACCATCTGGATCAGTCAAAGAACCGTTGACATCAACGATTCTAAGGGTATTCCGGCCGTTCAAATTGAAATCACTTTGAACGGAATCACTAAAGCTTGTGTAGTATTGAAACGACCAATTGCCCTGCGTTCCGAATGGTATTGTGCCAATTTGATGATTGTTCAACCAAATCGTGGAGGCGTTGTCGGACACCCATTGACCACACAAGCTAACGTTTGCCAGCCCGGACAAAGTGAATGGCGTCATGAAATCATAGGTGTAAACGCCATCCCCGTCAGTGCCTCCGCTGTTGTTCACCGACAACCAATGTGAGTTGTTGCCCCACGCGCCTCCACCCAGAAGCACGGGATTATCCACGAGCACTGCGTCACCACTATTCAAGGTGTAATTCGGATCCGCACTTCCCCCTGACAGCGGATTGCCTATGCTACCCACGCCAGCGTCGTAAATCTGATTGATGGTCGGATGGGCACGGATGAACACGGAGGGGAGAAATTGAAAGTGGAAAGGGGAAATGGGAAATTCAAAATTGAGAATGGAAAATGGAAAATGGAAAATGGGGGTCCGAGCTCCGGAGGAGCGGCATGTCAGCTCAGGGAGAACATCTGTGCTCCGACAGAGAGGCTGACAACGCAACCACATTTAAGCTCACGCGGAGACGCGGAGGCGCGGAGTTAAAAGTCCTTGTTTTCAAATTAACCACGGATGGACACGGATGAACACGGAAGCAATTGATGATTTATAATTGAGAATTGATAATGGAGAAGGGAAAGTGGAGGGCCAAGCTAGCCGCAGCACCGATCACCATTCAATGGGCTTGAGCCGCTCGAGCGATCTTCTGGGTGGCCACGTTGCTGCGACTGGTCTGCGACACAGTCGCGCTCCGGGGGAGGGGGGCGCGCATTCAAACTCTGGATTGGGCAGAAGATTTATGTCCTGCACCCACTTTTCCCTGATAAAAACAAGTGCCTTGACTTTTTTAACGACGTATCGTATATTTCTGTAATAACAGAAATTAAACTGGATCCCGTCATTCAAAAACTGGTCCTGCACTGGGGCGAAATGGGCGCGCGCTGGGGCATCAGCCGCACCGTGGCCCAAATTCATGCCTTGCTTTACTTTTCCCCCAAGCCGATGACCGCCGATGAGATGGTGGCCGCCCTCGGCGTGGCCCGGTCGCACGTGAGCAACAGCCTCAGGGAATTGCAATCCTGGGGAGTGGTGAAGGGCAGCTATCAACTCGGGGACCGCCGCGAGCATTTTGAATGCATCAAGGATGTCTGGCAAATGTTTGAAATTCTGCTGGATGAACGCAAGCGCCGCGAAATGGACCCCACCCTCAAGGCGCTCCGCGAGACTTCGGCGCAACTGGCTGACGGCCCGCCGGTGGATCCGCATACCAAGAAGCGACTGCAAGAAATGCTGTCTTTTTTTGAGACCATGGACGGCTGGTTCGGGGAAGTGCGCCGACTGCCCCTGGCCTCCCGCGTCAAGCTGGCCACGCTGGGGGCGCGCATTGGAAACTGGCTAAAATAATTTTTTTAGGCGTCTGTTGCAGAAATAACAGAAAAGACAGAAATATGAATGAAAAAACCATCCATGCCGTCACGGGCGCCTTCGGCTACTCCGGTCGTTATATTGCCGCGCGACTGCTGGCCGAAGGCCGTCCGGTGATCACGCTCACCAATTCACATCGCGACGATCCGTTTGGCGGGCGAGTCCGGTCCTTCCCGCTTTGCTTCGACCAACCGGATCAACTGGCGCGGTCGCTGGCTGGAGTGGACGTGCTTTACAATACTTACTGGGTGCGGTTTAACCACAAGGGGTTTTCCCATGCGGAGGCGGTCAAGAACTCCATGTGCCTCTTTGTGGCCGCGCGACAGGCAGGGGTGCGGCGCATCGTCCATGTGAGCATCACCAATCCCAGCGAAGAGTCGCCGCTGGAATATTTTGCCGGCAAAGCCCGGCTCGAACGGGCCTTGCAGGAAAGCGGTTTGGAGTATTCCATTTTGCGTCCAACCGTGCTGTTTGGGCGCGAGGACATTTTGATCAACAACATCGCCTGGGCGTTAAGGCGATTTCCGTGTTTTGCCATTTTTGGCGACGGTAATTACCGCTTGCAGCCGATTTATGTTGAAGATTTGGCGGACCTGGCGGTCGCGGAAGGCCAGCGTGCCAGCGGCAACCCCATCATCAATGCCATCGGCCCGGAAACTTTCAGCTATCGGGACTTGGTCAGCGTGGTTGGCGAGGCCATAGGCCGAAAGCGTCCCATCATCAGGACGCCTCCGGCCGTGGGTTACGCGGCCAGCCGGCTCATCGGCTGGTGGATGCACGATGTGTTCATTACCCGGGAGGAAATCGAGGGACTGATGCAGGGCCTGCTTTATGTGAAGGCGCCGTCGGCCGGGCGCACGCGCTTGACCGATTGGATGCGCGTCCATGCCGCCACTCTCGGTCAGGCTTACGCCAGCGAATTGGCCCGGCGGCGAAGCGCTCAGTAATGCACGGAGCAGCCGTAGGGCTTGGTCTGCGTCACGGCCACGGGCTTGCCCGCCAGGAGATCGTCCACGGCTTCCTTGACGTAATTGCGCGCGGTGCGGGGATCGTGTTCGGGGTCCGGATGGTCGTCCATGGCGCCCGCGTAGGCGATGGTGCCGTCCTTGGCCACGACAAACACGTGCGGGGTGGTCTTCATGCCGTACAAATGGCCGATGGTGCCGGCGCTGTCGTCAATCCACGCGGCGGCGGCAATCTTGAGATCGGCCCATTCCTTTTGGGCTTCGGCGGGGGTGCGGTGGCTGCCGTTGTGCGGGTTGACGGAGTTGACAAGGAGCCAGACGACGCCTTTGGCGGCAAGCTGCTTTTGGAGGTCCTGGGTGGCGCCGGTTTGATACTGGTTGTGGCAGAACGGGCAATCGGAATTGTACGACTCAAGCACCACAATCTTGCCCTTGTAGTCCGAGAGCTTGATCGTCTTGCCGGTGATGTCGGTGCCGGTGAAATCGGGGGCGGGCTGGCCCACTTGCACCGCCCAGGCGGCTGCGGTCAGGAGCAGCGTCGCGGCTAAAATCAGTGTCTTTTTCATAATTTGGTTGAGTTTGGTTGATAATCCTCTGAACAACAGACCCCGAAAAGACGATTTGGTTCAATAAAAAATGGGTTCGCAGGGGACTGGCGGCTGGATCGGTCCAACCACTATCGCGCGGAGTCCAGCGCCGAGAGGACAATGCCCGGCGTGAGCACGGAGGGCAGGAAGATGGGCGGCAGATCGGGATTCTTGGGATATACCAGGACCAACGGCACCCCCGCACGCTGATAGCGCTGGAGTTCCGCCGCGATGGCATCGGAGGAATGGGTGTAATCGCCGACGAGGGTGACGACCTTCAGGGCCTTGAGCTGGTCGCGGACCTGGGGGGCTTCGAGGCTGGTCTTGCGGTTGACCTGGCAGGTCAGGCACCAGTCGGCGGTGAAATCCACGAGGACGGGTTGGCCGGCGGCGCGCGCGGCGGCGACGGCGGCGGGGCTCCAGGGCTGCCATTCCAGGCCATGATTCGACGAGAATGCTCCGGCGGAATATGCCGGCGGCATGGGCACGCGCCAATTCAGTTCTTTTTCCAGGGCCACGCCATAGCCGCCCATCAGCAACAGCAGGGCGAGGATTCCCGCGAGCAGCCGATGGCTGCGGCCGCGCTGGACAAACTCGCCAAAAATCCAGGCGGCACACGCCACGACCACCAAAAAGGCGCCCAGCCAGACCACGCTATGGCCGTAGTTGCTGGAGGCGATGAAATAGAGCCAGACCACGGTGGCCAGCATGGGGAAGCCCATGGCGTTTTTGAATTTTTCCATCCAGGGACCGGGCCGGGGCAGAAATTTCAGCCAACCCGGCTGCCAGGCCAGGATCAAGTAGGGCGCGGCCAACCCCAGGCCGGCGGTCAGAAAGACCGTCACGATGAGCGGGGCCCGTTCCTGAAAGGCAAAGCCGAGCGCGGAGGCGAGAAAGGGGGCGGTGCAGGGTGTGGCGAGGGTAGTGGCGAGGACGCCATTGAAAAACGCGCCCGCCAGGCCGCCGCGCGAGGCCAGCCCGCCGGCGGCATCCACGGCACGGCCACCCAACGTCACTTCAAAGACGCCGAACAAATTCAAGGCGACCAGCAGCACCAGCGTGATGAGGCACACGACAAAAATCGGGCTGCCGAATTGCATTCCCCAGCCGGCGTGATGGCCGGCGGCGCGGATGCCGATGACCCCGGCGGCCAGCACCAGAAAGGAACAGAGCACCCCGGCCGCATAGACCACGCCCAGCGTGCGCACACGGCGCGGCGCGCTGCCCGCCTCGCTGACAAAGCCCAGGATTTTCAAGGCGATCACGGGCAAAACGCAGGGCATGATGTTGAGAATGAGTCCGCCCATAAAGGCGAACAGCAACATGCGCCCCAAAAACAGCCAGTCGCGCGGGCGGGCAAGGTTGGAATCGGGCTGACTGGCGGAATTCGGAGGAACCGGGGCCGGGGTTGCCGACGGGCTGGCGGGCGCGGAGTTGGCCACCGGCAAGGCGACATCATAGGCAATGGAGTATCGAATGCCATTGGTCCCTGCGGGCGCATTGGTGGCAGGGGGCAAGACCAGCAGCCCCGACACCATCGTCGGCCAGTCGCCATCAAATTTTTTCACGAGTTTGCGCAAGCCGACGCCGCCGGTGGGCGGGGCAAATACTTGGGTGGGCGCTTGAATTTCAAAATGATCGCTGGCGTCGGGATAAAAATCCGCGTCATGTTTCGGAACGGCCCAGGCGATGACCAGAGGGCGGATGTCGGCGTCCACCGGTTTTTCCCACCAGGCGCGAACCTCGCCCGCCCCGGCTTGCGGTAGCGGCATGGAATGTCGCCACAGATTGAAGAGCCGGGCTCGTTCCGGGTCCGCCGCCAGTGTGTCGGCGACGTCCTTGATGGGGTCGCCGGGACGGGCCACATCAAACGCCGCCGAGACATCCTCATGGGCGGGGATACAGACATCTTTGCATTCCAGCCAGGTGACATGGGCCTTGATGGCCAGGCGTCCGGGCGGGGTGTTGGAGGCGATGACGAACACCGTCGGCAGCACGGCTTCATCCTCATAGCCATAAGTGGTCACCTCGGCGGGGGGCAGTTTTTGCGGCACGGGCCAGCCGGAGCTGGAGACCGTGACCCCGGGAGGCAATCGCCACTCGATTTTGGTGGCCGAGCCGGCATCGCCGGGATTTTTCCAATAGGTATGCCAGCCGGCATCCATCTTTAGATCGAGCAACGCGACCGGCCGGCCGCCGGGGTCCGGGTAGAACGCATCCGCGTTCAAGACCAGCTTCAGCTGGGTATGATGCTGGGCGAAGCTCCCGCCGGATGACGAAAAGAGGTTTTGAGCCGACGCCGAGGAGGCGGTGCCCAGGCAGAGGCAGATGATGCTGGCCAGGATGGTGGCGGTGGTACGCACGCTGATTAGATGCCACAGCCGCCGGTTTATTTAAAACTATTTCTGGGGGTAAAATTGGCCATGGGTTCGGACACCAACATTTCAGTTGCGAAACCGGGCTGATAGCATAGGTTTTGACACATCGTGATGGCTCCAATCACCGGCAAACGCACGCGCCTTGATTTGGTCGGCGGCTTTACGCTGATCGAGTTGCTGGTGGTCATTGCGATCATCGCCATTTTGGCGGCGCTGCTGCTGCCGGCTTTGGGCGCGGCCAAAGACCGGGCCAGAACCATCAATTGTCTGAGCAATCTCAAGCAATTGGAGTTTTGTGTTCATCTCTATGCCTGCGACTTCAACGACTGTGTGGTGCCCAACAATTCCGTGGCGTCCATCAGTTCCATGAGCTCGGGACCAACGCTCGACACCGCCGGACTATCCTGGTGTCTGGACGGAGTCAACGGCGGGGCGGCCAATCAATCAACCCCCACCAACCTCATCAACGGCTTGCTCTACCGCTATAACACGTCGCTGAGCATTTATCATTGTCCATCGGATCTTTCCACACTGGAGACCCCGGATGGCCAGCCGCTGTCGCAGTCGCGGTGGCGGAGCTACAACATGAGCCAGTCTCTCAACGGTTATCCGGAATATATGCCGCCCGGGGCGCCCAGCTGGTTTTTGGAATTTTGGACGCAGCTGCCTTCGTGGAAGAAATTCACGCAGATTCGGCATCCGATTCCCAGCCAACTTTTTGTGTTCATTGATGAAAACGAAGGCACCATCTACGACGGTCAGTTTGGCAATCCCGGGAATCCGCCGATTGCTTGGTCCACGCCGGATCAGTGGTGGGACATGCCGGCCAACCGGCATAATCAGGGGGCCGATCTGTCGTTTGCGGATGGGCATGTGGAGCATTGGAAATGGCAGGCGCCGATGATTTATTACGAGTTTCCCCAAGACGTCGGTCCGGACACCATGACGGATTATACGCGCGTCCAGAATGCCATGAAACAAACGACGGACGGGGTGTGGTTTTATTGAAGCAAATCCCGCCTTACCAGCGCCGCCACTTTCTCGCCTTCCTGCACGGCGAAATTCGTGCCGCGGTCTTCCGGGAAGATCTGTGAAAAGTTGGAAAGATAAACGCCCGGCAGCGGGGTTTGATACGCCGGGATTTTGGACTCGTATTGCCGGTCCACGATGTGCTGGGCGGCGCGGAAGCGAAAGATGGATTTTTCCGCGATGCGCCGGGCGTCGAACTGCGGAAAGATTTTCGGGAGATAACCCAGCCAGAGCGCCGTCAAGGCGTCGTCGGACAGCCCGTAAACCCGTCCATCCGGCGGCAGATAAGCGCCGATGTAATAGACGTGTTTGCCGCGGTAAAGATCCGGCGGCACGAGGTTGGTGTGCTGGATGCAAACCAGGAAGGGCGCGTCGGGTTCGTTGACGTTGATCCAATAGAATGGGCCCAGATTCTGCTCGCTGGTGAACACCAGGCAGATGGCGCCCAGGTAACCAATGCTGCGCAGCTTGGCGGCATAATCATCCAGGCGGCCGTCCGTCGGCAGCAGCGCGGCCAGCGCGGCGGAGGAACCCGTGAAAATGCACCGATCATACGGCATCGGCTGGCCGCCGATGGTGGCCGTGCGCCGCTCCGGGGACAGTTTTTCCACCACGGCCCCCGTGCGGAGGGTCACGCCGCGCTGGCGCAATTCGGATTCCAGCGCGGCCACCACCACGTTGAAGCCGCCGCGGAAATAGCCCAGCTTTTCCCCGCCGGCCCGGCGCGAGTTGGTGCGCATGTGCAGGCGGGACCAGAGCCAGGCCATCGAAACCAGGGGATACTTATCGCCAAATTTACCCCGGAGCAACGGCGTCCAAATCGTGTCCATGGCGCTGGGTCCGCAGGCCCGGGCCATCCAGTCGTGCGCGCCCTGGGGCAGCAGTCCGCGCCAGTTGCGGCGGTGCTTGAGATAAAAGGCGGTGGCGCCCGTGCGCACCCGCCCGGAAAAGCTGCACGGCCCAAACCGCAGCAAATCCAGCGGCGTCTTGAACGGGTGGACCCGGCCGTCGCGAAAAATCCCCACCGAACTGTCGCACCACAGCAAGCGGGACTGCAATCCCAGTTCCGCGACCAGCTTCAAAATGGCGGTATCGGAAAGGAATAGGTGATGATAAGTTTTTTCGAGGGAGGTGCCCTCCAAGGGGAATCCCGCGGCCAAACCGCCCAGCCGGTCGGAACTTTCAATCAGGGTGATATCCGCAGGGCCGGCCTGCGCCAGCCGCAACGCCGCCGTCAGGCCCGTGAAGCCGCCGCCGACAATCAGGATTTTAGCGGGCGCGGCCATCACTCGTATTTGCGGAAGGAAAAGCGGCGGTTCAAATTGTATTGCAGAAACACCACGACGACCAGGGTGGCGGCCTTGGAATAATTGCGGTCGAATCCCCAGGCGCCCACAAACAGACGCAACAACAGCGCCGACGCGGTCAAGCCGAGGAAGGCCACCCCCAGGAAACGGACCAAGCGCATTGGGATTTTATCGGTGACCCGAAAATTAAACCGGACATTGAGGATGAAGGAGAGCAGGGTGCCGCTGGCATAGCTGATGACATTGGCCAGTTGGTAATTGAGGTGCTTGAGCTGACTGAAGATCGTGAAATCCAGCAGCGTCCCACTCAAGCCAATCAGGCAATAGAGCAGAAACTGTTTGGGCACCGGGAAATTATTCATACGGCGGGCTCAAGGCGCTTTCGTCCCGGCCAGGGCGATGCCGGCGGTGTCGCGCACAATCCACAGCGGACGGCCTTTGACCTCCTCATAAATCCGGCCGATATATTCGCCGAGAATGCCCAGGCAGATCAACTGCACGCCGCCGAGGAACAAGATGGAAATGACGATGGTGGGGAACCCCGCGCTGGGCGCCAGGCCGATCTTGGCGAATTGCGCCGCAAAAATCTTCTGCGCCAGCGTGAAGAGCACGCCAAAAAAAGCGCAGGCCGACACGGCCAGCCCGAAATAGGTGGCCATGCGCAGGGGCACGGTGGAAAACGAGAACAGTCCGTCGGTCGCCAGTTTGACCAGTTTGGCCAGGCTGTACTTGCTGGCGCCGGCGAAACGCGCGGCCCGCTCGTAAGCAATGCCGGTCTGGCGGAAGCCCGACCACGCCCGCAAACCGCGCACGAACCGGTTGCGCTCCGGCATGGCGTTGATGGTGTCCACGACTCGGCGGGTGATGAGGCAAAAATCGCCGCTGTCCAGGGGGATTTCAAAGGCGACCAGCCGCGCCATGACCCGGTAAAAAACCCAGTAGCCAAGCCGCTTGAACGGCCCTTCCTTGCGCTTCTGGCGCACGGCATAGACCACGTCGTACCCTTCACGCCATTGCTCGATCAGGCGGGCAATGACCTCCGGGGGATCCTCCAAATCCGCGTCAATGACCACCACCGCGTCCCCGGTGGCGTAGGTCAGGCCGGCGCTGACCGCGGTCTGATGGCCAAAATTCCGGGCGAAGGAAATGGCGCGCCAGCGCGAGTCCACCAAGTGGCGGGCCTGGAGCAGTTCCCAGGTGCGATCCCGCGAGCCGTCATCCACGCACACGACCTCATAATCGAGGTCCCACGCATCGGCGACGGCTCCGAGCCGCACAAACAATTCCGGCAGGACCGCCTCCTCGTTGAAACAAGGGACGATGACGGACACTTTTTTTCTGCCGATGGCGTCGGGCACGGCGATTTAATAGCAAAAATCCGCCCGGTTTAACCAATCAAAACTTTGTTTTCCAATCCATCTCCACAATGACCGGCGCCCAGGAAAGGTGCTGCACAATGCGGTGCAGCCAGGGGGTGGCATCCGGCACCGGCACCCCGGTGAGGTCGCGCACGCGGAAGGCGACGAGGTCGGGCCGCTGCCGGAGCTGGGCCAAGGGCGCCAAAAAAGCGCGGTAATAATCGAATTGCGTGAGCACCAGCTTGGCGGGTTGCAAGCGCACGAGCGCGTTTATTTGCACGTTATTGGTCCAGTGGGCGTGATCGAAATACCAGTCGGAATGGAGGGGGTTTTTGACGCCCAGTTCCACGGCCCGATACAGGTAGGCGGAGGAAATCAGCACGGGTTGGTCCGAGGCGGCGAACGGCTCAAGCTCCGTCTGCAACACGACTTGGGTGCGGGGATAACTATTATGCCAGGCACAGGCGGCGCCCCAAGTGGTCATGCCCAGCGCGCGGATGGAGACCAGCACAATGCTGGCCACCAAGCAGCGCCGTAAAGAGCGTTCACGCGCGGGGAAATGGCGTTGCACCAGCGCCAGCAAACCGGCGGCGAGGATGATCTGCGTGTAAATGGCGTAATTCACATAGTTCGGCGAGAGGAACGTCACGGAGGCCCCCAGCAATAGCCAACCCATGACCAGGATGCCTGCCGCCAGCGCCAGCCACGGGCATTCGCCGGCCAGAATCTCCTGGCGCCGCGCCCACACCAGCGGCAACGCCGCCAAACCCAGTAGAAACACTGGCACCGTGCGCGCCAGTTTGATCAGGCCGTCCACGGTCGGCGCGTGGAAGCCGGAGTTCAGGACCGATTGTTGCCGGGCGCTTTCCATAAATCCGGCCCACCAACGGGGCTCGCAAAGGGCGATCCAAAGGGTGATCAGGATAAACAGACCCGCCGCCGCGGCAAACGGCGCCAGCCAAAACCAATTGCGCCGCCAGCCGCAGGCCGCCAGACACGCCAGAAAACCCGCCCCGAAAAAATACGCCCCCACAATCACCGAGGTGTAAAGGCCCAGAAACAACGCCAGCACCAGCGCGGCCGCGTGGCCAAAACCGCGCGCGGGATGGGCAAGCTGCCGGCCCACCAGCCACAAGACCATCAAACCAAAAACGTAAGCCAGCGCTTCCGGCCGGTCATCAAAGGTGAAACCAAAAAACAACCAGGCCACCAGCCCGTAACCAGCGGCGGCGGGGAAAAGACTTCTGATCACCGCCAGGGTCAGGCAGCCGCACGCGGCGAACAGGGCCACATGCAAAGCCATGGCCGAAATGGCGCTGGTGCCGCACAGTTTCATCCAGATCAGCAGCACTCCTTGATAAACCGGCGGATACATGGAATAGACTTCGGTGCCGGTGATTGGGAACACCAGCGCCATGCTGGGATTGCAATACCGGCCGCCGTGAAGATAATTCACCACTGCGCCGTCATAGCCAAAAGCGTCATTCCCCGGGACGGGCTGGGCCGAAAAAACCAGCATCAAAACCCGCCAAAGCAAGACAAGACCAAAGATAAACAGTGGATGGCGCACCCATGAATTCACGCCGCCAACCTAGTAGAAGACTTGCCAGCAGCCAAGCTATTCCGCCAGCATACCGGGGACATGGCCGAAATTGAAACTGTTCCGCTGGTCGTGGATCTCGACGGCACCGTCATCCGCACCGATCTGATGTGGGAATCGCTCGCGCAATTGCTGCGGCGGAACCCGGTGGCCATTTTCCAGATCCTGTACTGGTGGTCCCGGGGGCGCGCCCGCCTCAAACAGGAACTCGGCGCGCGCGTGCAAGTGGATGCCAGCGGCTTGCCCTATCATGAGCGTTTTCTCGACTGGCTGCGCCAGGAAAAAAAAGCCGGCCGCCAGCTCGTCCTCGCCACCGCCTCCGACCTTCAGATGGTCCAGCCCGTGGTCAAATATTTGGGGCTGTTCGATGAGGTTCTCGCGAGCGATGGCCGGACCAACTTGCGCCGGGAAAACAAGCGGCTGGCACTCGTCCGGAAATTCGGGGAACGCGGCTTCGACTATGCGGGCAATTCCAAGGACGATCTGACGGTCTGGCGCAGCGCCCGGCTGGCCGTGGTCGTCAACGCCGCTCCGAATGTGCAACGCGCGGCGGCCGCGTGCGCCACCCTGGGCCCTTCGTTTTGCGACGGCTATTCCGCCCATGTGATCGGGCGGCGATTCCTTGGCGAATTATTCTGGCGCAGCGGTTATCTGATCGCCGCCGCCGCGGGTTTGCTGTTGGCGAGCGCCTTCCCCAAAATGGGCATCGCCGGCTTCGCCTGGGTGGCGCCGGGGCTGCTTCTCGCCGCCGGGGCGGGACAATCCGGAGCCGGCCGTTTCCGCGTGGGCTATGTCGGCGGGCTGGTTTTCTGGCTGGCGTCGCTCTATTGGCTGCTGCTGATGCCCGCGCCATGGTATTTCGTGGTCCTCGGCTGGGCCGCCTTGGCCGCCTACGTGGCCCTCTACTTCGGCGCCTGGCTCTGGCTGGCCGCCCCGGCCACCCGGTTGAATGCGGCCACTGCGGCGGCTGCGGTTCCTGCCGGCGCCGCCAGCCCACGCTCCTCCGTCAGTCCATCCAACCATCCATCCCTTAATCCGATGGTTTTGCCATCCGCCCTGCCGGAGGCTTGGGGCGACCGCGCTCTTTGGGCGCTGGGTGGCGCGGCGGCGTGGGTGGCGCTGGAAATGATCCGGGGCTGGTTGTTCGGCGGGTTTCCCTGGAGCTTCCTGGGCGTCTCGCAATTCCAACTGGTTCCGCTGATTCAAATTGCCTCGTACACGGGGGTTTACGGCGTTTCCTTTTTGATCGTGTGGTTCTCGCTGGCGCTGTATTCAGGCGTGGTCATGCTGTTGCGCCGGCCGGCGGAACGCCATACTTGGCACGCGGAAATGCTGCTGCCGATGCTGGCGGTCATGGCCTGCTTTATCGGCGGTTTCTTTGCCACCAACGGCGGCGCGCCGCCAAAAGAGTTCGAGCGCGTCACCGCCGTCCAGCCCAGCGTGCCCCAAACCCTCATCTGGAGCGCCAGCGACGACGCCCGCCGTTTTCAGGCGCTGCTCACCCGGTCGCAACAGGCGCTCACCAATGACACGGAGCGCGCCGACTTGCTGGTCTGGCCGGAATCCGCGGTGCCGGAGTTGGATGAACCCACCTATCGCGCCATCGTTCAATTCGCCCAGTCCAACCACGTCTGGATTATTCTCAACGCCGAGGATGTGGAGGTTCATCCCACGGCCACCAACTATTTTAACGCCGCCTTTCTCGTGGGCCCGGATGGACGCTGGCGTCAGGCCTACCACAAACGGAATCTGGTCATCTTTGGCGAATACGTGCCGCTGGCGAACTGGCTGCCGTTCCTGAAATACCTGACCCCCATCACCGGGGGATGGACGCCGGGCGACCAGCCGGCGACCTTTGAAATGACGCGCCCCGCCGCGCGCCTGCCCGCAGGCGTCATCCAGATCACCTCGGACCCGACCGCCGGCGAGCCGGCCACCATCAACTGCGCGCCGTTGATTTGTTTCGAAGACACCTTTCCCGGCACCACCCGGGATTCGGCCCGGGACGAGGACGATTTCCTGGTGAACCTGACCAACGACGGCTGGTTTGGGGAGAGCGCCGAACAATGGCAGCACGCGGCCAACTCGGTCTTTCGCGCGGTCGAAAACGGTCTGCCCCTGCTCCGGAGCGCCAACAACGGCATCACGTGTCTGATTGACCGCCATGGCCGCTTTGCGCAAGTCTTGCGAAATGCCGCCAACAGCGAGTACGCAGCCGGCGCGCTCACGGTGGATATCCCCGCGGAAAAAATGGCCCGTACGTTCTACAATCGCCACGGCGACTGGTTCGGCTGGGGCTGCGTGGTCGTGACCGCCGGCATGCTGCTCCGGCGGCTTTTGGCTCGTAAACCGTAAATCATAAAGCGTAAATTCTCCCCGTGCCGTCCCTCGCCGATACGCTCAATGAACGCCTTGCCGCCGTGCGCGAGCAAGGCCTCCATCGCGAATTGCGGCGCATTGATTCCCCGCCCGGCCCCCGCCTGGAGCTGGGCGGCCGGACCTTCCTGAATTTCTCCTCCAATGATTACTTGGGCCTGGCCAGCCATCCGGCGTTGAAGGAGGCCGCCATAAAAGGCGTGGAAAAGTGGGGCGCGGGCGCGGGCGCCTCCCGGCTGATCTGCGGTTCACTGGGCATTTTTCATGAGCTAGAGGCGGCGCTCGCTGCGTTCAAGCAGACCGAAGCCGCGCTGGCGTTCTCCACGGGCTACGCCGCCGCGCTGGGCACCATTACCGCGCTGGCCGGCAAGGACGACATCCTCATCCTCGACAAATTGGTCCATGCCAGCATCGTGGACGCCGCCCGGCTGTCGGGCGCCAAGCTGCGGGTGTTTGCCCATAACGACTTGGACGACCTGGAAGCCAAGCTGCAATGGGCGGCGTTGCAGGCGCGCCCTTCGCCGCCCGCCCACCGCGAGGTGCTCGTCGTCACCGAGAGCGTTTTCAGCATGGATGGCGACACCGCGCCGCTGCGGGAAATCGTCGCTCTCAAAGACAAGTATGGCGCCTGGCTCATGGTGGACGAGGCGCACGCCACCGGCGTCATTGGCGAGAACGGGCGCGGGCTGGCCGGCGAACTCGGCGTCAGTTCACAAGTCGAAATTCAAATGGGTACGCTGGGCAAGGCGCTGGGCGCGAGCGGCGGGTTCATCTGCGGCCGCCGCGTGCTGGTGGATTACCTGGTGAATCGCGCCCGCAGCTTCATTTTTTCCACCGCCCCGGTGCCCGCAGCGGCGGCGGCCGCCCTGGCCGGAATCCAAATCGCCCAATCCCCCGAAGGCGAAGAGCGCCGTGACCGACTGCGGCGCCGGATCAGCCAGTTTAAAGAGGCCAGCGGTCAGCGGCCAGCGGCCATTCCCACCGCCATTCTGCCGCTGCTGCTCGGCGATGAAGCCGCCGCCAGCGCCGCCGCCAGCCGGTTGCGGGAGCACAATATCTTCGTGCCGTCCATCCGTTATCCCACTGTGGCCCGTGGCGCCGCCCGCCTGCGCATCACCCTTACCGCCGCCCACTCCGAGGCGGATGTGTCCGCCCTGATTCACGCCCTGCAATCCATCGGCCTGCGGTCGGCGGCCGGCGGCGATCCGCAACCATAAACCTCCATGTCTTCACTCGCCAAACTGGACCAGCGCTTTGTCTGGCATCCCTTCACACAAATGCGCGACTGGCTGCGCCGGGAACCGACGGTGATAGTGGCGGGCCACGGCGCAGTGTTGCGCGATGTCAAAGGACGCGAGTTTCTGGATGCCAATGCCTCCATCTGGACCAATTTGCACGGCCACCGGCACCCGAAGATCAACGCGGCCATTCGGCGACAACTGGCCCAGATCGCGCACAGCTCGGCACTGGGATACGCCAACGCGCCGGCATCCCGGCTGGCGGAAAAACTGGTGGAGGTTGCCAACCGCCGCCGGCCGCCGGCTAGCGGCCCCAAAACGCCCGGCCGCAAATCGAGGATCGTGAATCCGAAATTGGCGAAGGTCTTTTTTTCGGATGACGGTTCGACGGCCCTGGAAGTGGCGTTGAAACTGGCCTACGAATTTACCCGGCGCACCCGCGGCCCCAAGACCAAGCCGGCATTTCTCTCCCTGGCGGGCGCGTATCATGGCGATACCGTGGGCGCGGTTTCGCTCGGCCACATTGACTTGTTTCATCAAGCCTATGGCGGGATGCTGTTCAAGACCGGCCAGGTGATGTCACCTTATTGCTATCGCTGCCCCTTCAACCGCGCCCAGCCCGAGCGCGACGACGCCCGCAATTACCGGCGCTGCCACTGGGAATGCGTCGGCCAGGTGGAGCGCAAATTTGCCGCGCAAAAGAAACGGGGCAATCCCTGGGCCGCCTTCGTCTTCGAACCCCTGATGCAAGGCGCGGCGGGGATGATCCCGCAGCCCGCCGGCTGGCTCCGGCAGGTCGCCGCGATTGCCCGCGATCACGAGGCGCTCCTGATTGCGGATGAAGTGATGACCGGTTTCGGCCGGACCGGCGTCGCGCCGCTTGCTGAGCCAGAGAAGGAGGGGGCCCGGCGCGACGCCGCTCCCATGCTATTCGCCTCGCATCAGGAAGACGTGCAACCGGATTTTCTCTGCGTCGCCAAGGGCCTGACCGGCGGCTATCTGCCGATGGCGGCCACGCTCACCACGCAAGAGGTTTTCGACGCGTTCCTGGGCGAATATGAGGAGTTCAAAACGTTTTTTCACGGCCACAGCTTCACGGGCAACCAGCTCGGCGCGGCGGCGGGGTTGGCCAGCTTGGACCTCCTGCACGGTGCCGCCTCCGTGCGGGCCCGGGCCGAACTGCAAAAAAACCTGGGCGCCGAGCTGCAAAGCCTGTGGCAATTGCCAGTCGTCGGCGACATCCGCCAGGTCGGGCTGGTCGCCGGGATTGAACTTGTCAAAGACTGGCGCACACGCGAGCCGTTTGCCTTGGGCGAACGCGCCGGCATCCGGGTCTGTGAAGCCATGGCCCGGCGCGGCGTCCTCACCCGGCCGGTCGGCAACGTCATTGTGCTGATGCCCCCCTATTGCACCACCAAGGCGCAGGTTGGCCGGATGGTTTCGGCATTGCACTCGGCGGTGAAGGAAACGCTGCCCGCTCCGTAGCGCCGGTTTTCCCGGCACCGCCAGTGAAACCAACTACCGCCCCATGTTCTCAATGATATGAAAAAGCCCGCCAACCAACCTTCGGCGCCGCCGCCCATCGCCGGCCCGGCCTACCTGTGTCTCCAAGCTGGCGGCGTGCGTTTGGCCGTGAAGCTGCAGCCGCGCGCCTCGGCCAATGCCATCGGCGAGCCGGTCGGCGGCGAACTGAAAATCAAGGTCACCGCGCCGCCGGTGGATGCGGCCGCCAATGAGGCGCTCCTCAAGCTGCTTGCCGACAAACTCAATTGCGCGCGCAACCGGGTGGAATTGATTCGCGGCCACACTTCCCGGCACAAGCAAATCCTGCTCCACGGTTTCACACCGGGGGAAATCCAGGCGAAGCTTCTGGCAAGCGCGGAATAGGATGGTGACGATAACCCAGTCCACCCAAGCCGATGGCTTGGGCTGGAGTGCGTTGCGAAACCTGCTGCGCCGCAAGGGGGCAACCGCAGCAGCCCAAACAGCCGGTGGATCAATCAGAAGAACATCGCGCACGGACACGCGGCTCTTTTTGCCTCCCCCAAGTTTCGCCTCCCCGGTGTCTTTTAATTTGAGTCAACTCGCTTGACGGTCTGTGCGTGTGATCGACCTTGCTCCTGAGAGGGACATGGGGATACAATTCGCGTCATGACGAACGAAGCCTCGCTTGCTTATGGATGCGTCTGAGAAACCTCCCGAGGTTCAAATTCCTGCCGCGGTAAAACCATCGGACGGCGGGTCTGGGCCTGAGCGTTCATCGCGTATCCCACCAGAACTGCCGCCGCAGTCCCCCTCGCCGGAGCGGTTGTCTTCATCTTCAGCGGTATCAAAAAATGAAAGTGGCAAAAACCGAGCGATACTCTGGGCCGTAGGTATAATCTTTGGGATTGTTATTCTGATTGCGATTTTCGGGTCTGGCAGCGGCTTGGAAAATTCGACGTCCACATTCAGCGGAAGCGGGTCCTCGGGCGGAAATATGCCGGCAACCGCGCCAGTGTATGTTGCGCCGCCAGTTTCCAAACCCTTGGATGAAAAGAATGGATTCAAAGATTTTCATTTTGGAATGACTCTGAACGAAGCCAAGGCGGTCCTTGAGCCGACACAGGTCAGCCGCAATCCTGGCGCTAATACGGACGCGTTGGTGTACTATGGGACGGCAGTGAACCAAATCGGTGAATTCGCCACTGACACGTTGGAGTTGCAGTTTTTCGAAGGCCGGCTGTTCCGTATAGATATTCGTTTTTCGAGCTATCAGAACGAAATCCTTGAGGCGCTGAAAATCAATTATGGGGAGCCGTTTGACAACACAGACTGGAAGCGCGGGACTGAGTCCTTAAAGGCAAAATGCTGGATGGGAGAAAAGACCTACGCTGCGATTGTTGCCCCGATATATGGGGCATGGGATGCTGTTATCATTCAGGATCAGGCGGCCAACCAGAAGGCCCGTGAATATGCGGAGAAGGAGCCAGAGCGCGCGGCCAACGATTTTTCAACCAACGGCTTCAAGTCGTTGATCATGGGAATGCGATTGGATGATCTTACGACTGTTTCATATACGGTTTCAGAGAACAATGAGGCAATGGGAATTAAGAAAATTCTCATCAATCAGGGCGACCTGCTGACAATTGGCTACTATCCGTTGCGGTCTGTGAGTTGCGAGTTCTTCAAGAATCGGCTTTACCGAATCGATCTCAGCTTCGCGGAAAACAGAAAAGAAGTTTTCCAGACTATGCAGAAGAGGTTTGGTCTGCTCCAAGAGAATGACTCTTGGACGCGAGGCAGCGAGAAACTGGCGGGAAAATCAGCCGGCGACAACAATTTCTACCTGACCATACTCGCCCCTGGGGGAAGCGGCGGAGAATGGGATCTGATCGTCCTAATGGATTACACGATTGTTCAGGAGGCGGAACAATTTAAACAGGAAATTGCGAAAGAGGCGGCGAAGGAATTTTCTGCGAATGGTTTTAAAGCGTTGACGATGGGAATGAGTTTGACGTCCCTCAAAGCAGACTACACGGTTATTGAGAATAGCGAAGTGACTGGCGTGAATAAGATTACGATCAGCCGAGGTGAGTTGCTAAGCGTGGGCGCGTTTCCGCTGCAGCATGTGAAGTGCGAGTTTTTCAAGGACCAGCTATACCGTATTGATCTGGAGTTCAATGAGAACCGGAAAGAGATATTCAAGATATTCGAAAACCGGTTCACTCCGTTGCAGAATAATGACACTTGGACACAGGAAACTGCGCGCCTCTTGGCAAAATCTGGCGGGAGCGAGCGATGTTATGGAACAATTTTAGCTCCCGGCGGTTCGTATGGTTGTGAAGAATGGGAAACAATTGTCCTTCTCGATCTCGCCACGCAGCAGGCGGCAGAGCAGTTCAAACTGGATGCTCCGAAGAGGGCGGCAAAAGATTTGTAAGGCAGCGTTTCCAAAGAATCAGTTAGAACCATGGCTGTGGAGGTAGTGCCCGATGAGGTGGTAGAGAAACCAAGCGAGCACGGCGAAAGAAAAGATACTGCCGAAAAAGTTGAGCATTTTGGCGATGCCACCGGCCTCGCGTTTCCGAGATAGTTCTACCAACAAACGGCCGCCGGCCAAAGCGGGCAATGGCAGCAGATTTAACATGCCTGCCTTCGCCGCCAGGACGCCGTAGCCGGTGACCGGGTGGTCCTCGACGAGGGTTAAATAATGATGAAATAACTCTTTGCCATTGCACACAGGTGCGAGAAACAATTCAAACAATTGATGATAAGTAGCTGCAAAGCTCCAGCCAGCGCGGTATACCCCAAGGCAAATAATAGACGAGAGCAACAGAGTGAGCGGGCCGGAAAGGGCTATGGCGGCGCGCTTCCATCTTGGGGCGTGCGGAAATACATCCATATCAAGTTGGATATATCCCCCCATTGGGAGATAGCCAAAAACCACTGGACCGACCCGGGTCTCGAGGCTAATGACTGGTTTACCGTAGAAGACGGCGATCTTGGTATACTTCACACCAGTCAAGAGACAGACGATTACCGTGCCGATGTTGAAGATGGCGACTATGATTGTCCCGCAAAGAAGAAGCAACCAAATTGGGATGAGAGTGTGGATTAAGGACATGGATACTCAATTCCAGCGAGTGCGAGCTTTCTTTGAACCGGATGGTTCGAGCGCAGGCAAGAGGACCTGCCGCTTGGCGACGCTCAGCAGACCTTTTTTGTCGAATCCCAAGCCGGCCAGAGTGCTGTCGCGCTGCTCATCTTCGGTAAGGAGCATGGCGTAAAGCAGATGGACGGGATACACGACCCCCCCGCCGAGTTCGGCAATGCGCTCGGCGTCAGCAAAGATGCGCTTCGCGGCAGGGTTGCGGCGTATCCGGTCTGACTCACCGAGATCGAAACGGCGTTCGGGTTCGGGTTTGCGCAAGCTGCGACGCAATTGTTTGGCATCCACGCCAGCCATGCGGAACACGGTTCGGAGTTTTCTGACCTCGCGAAGTGATTCTTCAAGCACGGCGTCACGGTCGGGCGCGTTCTTGGAAACCAACTCGGGGAGGTCGAGGTCAACAATCTTGCAGAGACCAAGCATGAGGTGTGTCGGCGTGAGAGTGGAAGCCTTCAGGTGGCGCGCCTCGAATTGGGCTACGAGCCAAACGAGGGCTAGACTTTTGGAATGGCTGGCTGGCATAGCGGTCAAAGTTGTGTGGAAATCTTCAGCACGACAGTGCGATTGCGGCGACTGTCCCCCGGATACGGGAGGTCGCCGCTTGCGCCATTGGTGGCGCTCAAGACCGTGGCCGGGAAAAGGGACAATCGGTCGAAGATTTGCATTATCCGCTCGGCACGGAGCTGGCCAAGCTGGGCGTCGCTCATGGGCTTCAACCATGGCCAAGTCGACGGCTCATTGTCAGCATACCCGACAATCTGAACTTGAATCCTGGCCTGAGTGCGAATGATGGCCTTGGCCGTGGTTTCGATCAAGGATTTGGAGCCGATTTTAAGGTGGTCGTTCCAATCAAACAGCGGCGAGTTAAAGTGGACTAGCCAACCGCGGTCACAAGGTTCCACAGTGATACCGTCAAGGGCGAGCGACAGCACGGTGGCCGTCGGCGGAGTGGAGTTTGTGCTGATTCGGGGGTCGCTGGCACAGGCGTCGGACAAGGTGCGCAGCTCGTGACGAGTGCGCTCCGCGAGATCAAGTGAGGCCTGTTGCTGCGACAGGAGGAAGTGATTGGAGGCAGTCAAGGTGGTTGCAAGTTGGATCAGCTTTTCCTGGCCCGCCAGAAGGCTGGCCTGGGTCTGTTGCAGGGTCTGAATCTGCACATCCAACTGGCCGGCTCGCAGTTCGAAAGATTGGGCCAAGCGTTTGACCGCGTCGGCTGCGTCACTGGCGGGAATCGCTGCTAACGGATCGCGGGGCTTGGGCGGCTCTGCAGCAACGGGGCTCGGGGCAAGCTGCATTGGCCGGCTCACAACCACTGACTGTGGCTGCGCTACGGGCTGGGGAAGCTGGCGAAACAAGGCGAGAAGGCCGACAAAGGCGAGACAAATCGCTATGCTGACGCACGCCAGCAAGGCGATGCGTTTGGCTGCTGCGAGCGCGAACCAAGGCGAGCTGAGAGAATCCAAGGCTTGCGTGGCTGGTTCGTAGGCGGGATTCGCCTGCAAGGCGGCCTGCCAGAGTGTGCGCGCCTGGGCTAAATCGCCCGAGTGAACCGCGATGCGCGCCAACAGGTCCAGAGCCTGGGGTGACGCGGGAATCTGTCCATCCTGGCAGAGCAAAGCTTTAGCTTCCTCCAGACGACCGTTGGCCGCCAGCGCGGATGCCGAAAGAAACCGCAGGTCGGCATTCAGTGAGGAATCGCCCGGAGGGGTGGCTGCTTTCGAGTCCATGTTATTTCAGCAAGCCTTTGTCGCCATGGTAGCCACGCTGTTTGGCCTCAGCGATTTCGCGTGGGAGCAGCTCGAGCAATTGGGCAACGACGTTACGAAGTCCCTGTCCGTTACCGCGATTGATAAACTGCCGGCCTTGATCGATCAGCCGGTCGGCAGCATTCGGGTCCCTCATTTTGGCGCGGTCTTCGACCAAGTAGTTGAAGAAGCCCAGCCAGAATCCGGGCTGTTCGAAGAGGATCTCGTTGTGCAGCTCTGAAACCTGACGCAGCTTCTTTCGGAGTGGTTCGGAACGTTTTTGCTCGATGAGATCTTCGGCCTGTTCACGGAATTGCCCGGCCTTCTCCCGCTGGTCGGAATTGCCATGCTCTTCGACCAAGGTGTCGAGCTGGTCCAAGGCGGTGTTTACCTCGGTGACCAATGCAGGCCATTTCAGGGAATCTTCAGCGCGGTCAAGGTGAATCTTGAATTCCAACAGTCGCTTCTCTGCCTTATTGGCCGTGTCAGGATCGCCTTTGCCGGCATCCAGCATCCCAGCAATTTCATTGGTGTCGCCAGCTTCGTCAAGCAATTCGTTGGCCTGGTCGTCATCAGCGTTCTCCGCCTTGTCGCGCAAGGCCGCCTGACGTTTCAATTCGCTGTCCAACTCCTGGCGAAGGCGTTTGGGATCCGGAGTGGCCGAATTGTAATCAATGACCGCCTCAATCTCCGCGTCCAAGACGGGGATGTAAGCCTTTGCGCGAATGATGCGGGAGGCGTCGATATTCAGCGTGACTTCGATCTCCGAGCCGGCAGGAACATCGCGGCGCAGGTTGGTGCCTCGAATGTCAAGAGTGCCCAAAAGGCGATTCCGATCGGCGTGTTCTATTTCACCCTCTACCACCGGCACTCTGAGCACATCGCCGCTTTCGCCTTTTTTGACCGTGGCGGAAGAGCGGTAAACGCGGGTCGCTTTGGCGGGAAGCGGATCACCCTTCTTGAAAAAAACGTCCGCTTCGTTGTTGGCAAGACCAATGGCGATGGAATTGATAATGGGCTGTTCCGATATGGCCAAGCCAACCGTGTATGTGAGTGTGTTCGGAATAATGACCTGCTTGCCGCCCTTGGTATCCCATAGTTCGATGCCAAAGACGTTTTGGTCCCCTTTTTCAGCAAGCAGATTGATTTTGAAGCGGCCTTCCGCCTTGAGGGGGACCTTGCCGCTGCGCCAGTGGGTTTTATGATTGACGAACTCAATCGAGAAACCGTCCACGCTTATTCGGTTGGGTGCTTTTACCTCGCCACGCACGGTGGGATCCAATTCCGCACCGACCGGTTTGTATTTTAGATCAACATCAAACTGCCCGAGGGCGGCCCTGGGGGAGGCCTTGTTTTCCAGGCGCTGAGTGCCGGCAAAGACGGCAGCGCCTTTGGCCACGACCGTGAGAGGGTCAACCGAGTGGTCCAACTGGATGCCTAAGTTGGAACGAAGAATTTCGCGAAAGTAAGGTGCGAGTGTAGGGCCGCCCACGAGGATGACTTTTTCAATGGCGCTGGGCTCGAGGTTCTTTTCGTTCAAGACACGTTTGCAGATATCGACCGAACGCATGATGATCGGTTCAGCAATATCAACCAAAGCTGAACGGGTCAGCTTGAAATCAACCTCGATATCCGATCCGTCGGCGTCCTTAATCCGGCAATCCTCGAGATAAGCGGAGTCACTCCGAGAGAGATGTATCTTCGCAGCCTCGGTGGCGCGTTTGATGACAGCCAGAGCGGTGCGCCATCCTTTGTTGCCCCGGGAAAAGTCAGGCAGATTGTAGTTGGACGAAAGATGCGGAACGATCAACTTTTCGACCACAGCCCAGTCGATGTCTGAGCCACCAAGGTAATTATCGCCCCCGTGGTTCACAATGTTGACTGCACCATCCTCAGCCCTCATGAGGCAGGCATCAAATGTGCCGCCGCCAAAGTCGTAGACCAGCCAATACTCCTTGGTGACATCCACTTGAAAGCCATAGGCCAAGGCGGCTGCCGTTGGCTCCATGATGAGGGGGCATTGCGAAAACCCGGCCAGCTCGCCGGCTTTTTTGGTCGCGGCACACTGCTTCTGTTCGAAGGCTGCGGGGACGGTGATGACACAGGCCTGGACATCCTCGCCAAGTCGTTGTTGCACGTCGCCCCGAAGAGTCTTCAGAACCTCGGCTGAGACTTCCTCGGGGCGCATGGTGCGGCCGGCCGACTTAAACTCATATTTGAAATCCGTGCCCATGCGCCGCTTGAACTCGATGTATACATCCTCGGCTGAATTCTCAAATTCGAGCTTACCCTTTGCGCGCAAGCCCACCTGAATGCCTCGCTTGTCGATGAAGACGGCGGACGGTGTGATATCGTTATCGAGGTTGTTCTTGATTACGTCCGGGACAGTGCCACGCAGGACGGCGATAGCGCTGTTGGTTGTGCCGAGGTCGATTCCGAAATCGATAGTGGTTCTATTCATAAAGTGTGTGCATTCGAGATTGTTTTTTATGCCGTCTGCGGAGTTCCGACGATGACTTCGCCGATTTGTAGAAATCGACCCTGCCAAATAATGGTGGGTTTAATGGTCTCCTTGATGATGTCCTTGTTGATACCAGCCATTGGTTCACTGGCAACAACGTTCAAAGCCATGCCGGGGTCGTAATTCTGGCCGACCGGGTCTCTGATCTCAATGGCCGCCTGTTTTTCCAAAGCATCACGAATCGCATTTAGGTCGCGGGAAATCATCTGCATGCCTTCCTTGGGTTCTCGCGTTTCCGGATCGATGATTCTTCGTTCCGCACGCCAGGCATTGGTGGCGATAACCGCCAGGGCTTTGAGGCATTGCTCTTCACCAGCGGAGACGGATGGCAAGGGCTCGGCTTTACGCTGGCTGTCGTGCCGCTTTTGCCCATCGCGCATGATGCGATCGGCGGCGCCTTGGACTTCGGCGTTTAGCGAGCCTACAGACAGGGCGAGGCTCGCTGGCAGTTTAACCGACACACTATGGATCGGGACGATGACCGACAGTTTTTGTTTCTGGTTCAAGCTGCGCTGCTTTTTCTTGCTCATGAATAGTTTGGTTTAAGCGTTTAGGTGGGCTTCTCGCCGATGGCCCAACCTTTGGCGATCATTTCTTTTATCGGTGGATAATCCGCTTTAGTGCTCTCCGCGTTGACGCCGTCCGGCAAGCGCATCTTGGCATCCACTTGGTGACCAAGTGCCTTGCCGGCAAAGAATCCAATAACCGAGCCAATACCTGGCATAATTGCCGTTCCTACCGCCGCTCCCGCCGCTGCACCTGTCCATTTGCCGCCTACTTTGGAGTGCGCCGCTTTGCAGGTGCTGCAGCGAGGAACCTTCGCAGCGAGTTTTTTCCAAGTGACGCGGGTCGATCCTAAGCGCCATTCCCTATTGACTTCGCCATGCATGGGGACTTCGAGGACGGCCGATGCCTCAGCCCTGTTTTGCTTACAAAACCAACACATTTCATAAAGAACTTTATCGCGATGATTTTCCTCGGCCTGCGCTATGTTCTTGCGAATTTTACTGCGGGCTTCATCTGTTACCGCCAGTGGCTCGGTCAACTTCAGGAGGGCAATGCAGGTTGGCCAATCCTCAGTCTTGTTGCCGTATGCAATCAAACAAGTGAAGCACGCATCCGAAACGTGCTCAGAGAGGTAAGAACGAATGGCATGACCTTCGACGAGCATGCTGCGGGCAATGGCCAAGGGTTGTTTAGTGGTTTCGAGCAGTTCCTTCGCGATGTGTGCGCCCTGCATTGCATCCTGCGTGGTATGCGCAATGGCTTTCTCGACTACATCATTGATGCGTGTCTCCAGCGGCTTCAGGATGTCGCTAATCACCCGGTCAACATCGTCCGCACCCTGGTGGGTCTGGTTCATGTAGGCGACATGCTTCTTCGCGTGATCGTATTTCCCCTTTTCCGCATAATCCATGGCGAGCAGGGCATTGATGCGATTAAAGGCAACGGGGAAGGTTGAACGCATGCGGCGGGCGAAGCCCGTTGTCAGGCGCTCGTCGTCGAGCATACGGATGCGGTCAGCGACTAAGCTCCAAAAGGTTTCGTCTTCGGTAAGTTCCTCCCACCATTTGAAGCAGGTGTTCCAATACTTGGCCACGGTGGCAGCTTGCTGGGCCGATAAATCACTCTTGAGGGCAAGGAGTTCCGAGTCGAGGGCAACCATTTGATACATCACGGCCAAGTTGTGCTTGGCCACTACGTTGGCCGGCGTCTGGCCTTCATCAAGTGCCGCAGACCACAACTTGAAGGCCGCGTCCTTGTCGCCATTTCGCAAGGCAAGCAAAGCGGAATCAGAGCTTCCTTTTCCCCATTCTTGCGGCCAGAACCAAAAGAATTCCTCAATGAACCGGCGTTCCGAGTCCTGAAGTTTTTGCGCCGCCTCCCGGATGTGTTCCACGGTAGGGGATGGCTTCAGGGCGAATGCATGCGTATGTTCGTCGTCGTCTCCCATTTCTACGGCGGCTTTCAGGTCATCAATGCGTCGCTTGATGTCGCGGGTCGAGGAATCAACGGGAAGCCCAGTGATGCGAAAGGCGTTGTGTGCATAAAGCAGCGGAGTGCTGGCGGTCAGGAGTGTTTTACATTCCGTGGATTCTGCGGCTCTCGCTTTTGGTTCTTTAATTGAGTTTTTCCTGGCTGGTGCGGGCGCTGTTTCTGGTTCTTCAATCGGAATTTTTAACCTTTCGAGAGCTTTCTTTGCATTTTCGTTGCCTTGTTCGGCTGATCTTCGATACAATGTAATTGCTTCTTCAAGGTTAGCAGTAACGCCTTGACCGTTTTCGATCATGATGGCCAAGTTGTTCTGGGCGCCAGCAATGCCATCACTTGCCGCCTTGCGGTACCAGAACAGCGCGCTCGCATAACTCTTTTCAACCCCATTGCCGGTGCAATACAGCCAACCGAGAAAGTATGCTGCCCTCGAGTGCCCTTGCTCCGCTGCCTTACGAAACCATTTTACGGCTTCTGCGTAATTTTGTGGCGTGCCATGTCCTCCATAAAACAAAAGCGCTAGATTATGCTGACCATATGACAGGCCTTGGTTGGCAGAAAGGACATACCACTTCATCGCTTCAACGTAGTCCTGCGCTACCACCCATCCGTTTTCATAAAACTTACCAACGTCATTCTGTGCTGAGGAATAACCCTGGCCGGCTGATTTACGATACCACTTCAGAGCTTCCGCCAAATCCTTTGGAACGCCATCGCCAATTTGATAGCTCCATCCAAGTTGCCTTTGTGCGTTAGCGTCGCCTGACTCGGCTTTCGCTTTTAGCCTGACAATGTCCGTTTGAGTGCTCATCTTTGGGTCACATGCTAATTCCGCACCGCCAGAGACGCACCTGTTCGGAATATTTTTGTCGGAGGGATGGCGACTTGTTGAATGCCTCCTCCATGATGTCGGCGGCATCGAAGAGATGCCCCTCTTCCTTGGCCCTTTTTAGGGCGGTTCGCGCGAGCCGGTGGGCTTCCTCCTGATTAGCCGGGGAATGAGCACCCAGAACACTTTTGGACACCTCCGACGAAAATGCCCGCTTGGACGATGATTTTGGAGGAGCAACCGAACGCTTCCAGTCTTCGAGCGCATCAAGCAGCTCACGCGCAGTAGGATATCGCTTCGCCGGAGTTTTCTCCATGCACCGGAGAACGATTCTTTCTAAGAGTCTGTTTTAAAAATGGGCATAGATATAAAATCAAGCCAGACGGCGGATTTGGATTCGAATCATGGCGATATAAACCCAGGCTTCGGCGCTGGAGAGGGTACGTTCATAATCACGCACCA
>Ga0316217_10001619_pt1 | contig 28819 bp, 24 predicted proteins | sample 1anoAmetaG_FD_203633 | JGI IMG/M metagenome (GOLD analysis project Ga0316217, IMG submission 203633) | Freshwater microbial communities from Trout Bog Lake, Wisconsin, USA - 1anoA | ecosystem: Environmental > Aquatic > Freshwater > Lake > Hypolimnion/Profundal zone | place: USA: Wisconsin... | reverse complement strand
TATGAACGACACGAGTTAGCGTTCAGGTAGTTGATCGTGCTTCGGGAAATTGACGAGCAAACCGTCGAGCAGAGAGCGTTCGCAAACGGGGGTTTTTCAGCGGAATCGACTGGATAAGGTTGACCCCGGCACCAGCGTTTTCACCGGCGAAGAACCTGCCGCGGCATTCATGGAATTCTCCGGCGGCCTGCACTACTGGGAACGCGCCAGCAATGCCCACGCCGACGTGCATAACCAGACCACGATCTATGGCACACAGGGTGGGCGGCGCTTCGGATCTTGTTTCTGGGATAGCCCCGAAATCGAGTTTTTCAGCCTTGCCGATGGCGGCAAAGGCATGCCGCGGCGCGACACCATCACCCTCGATATGAGCCAGCACCAGCAGAAAGACAACGTCGCCTTGGATAAGGCCTGGCTGGACTACCTGTGCCAGGCCGGCCCAGTTCTCATGACGCTGGACCACGAATGGGGCAACTTGGCAATTTTGCACAAGGTGTACGAAGTGGCGAAATGGCCGCAAGGATGAATTGCCAAAATCACTTCACCCCGGCAGCGCCGCGGTTTCGCCTATAGCCGCCGAGCAAATCGGTTCCCAACCGGTCTTTTCCACGCCCAGCAAAGCGCGTAAATCCTGATCGTAAAATTCGCCGTTGACGTTGACCGATAAACCCAGGGCATTGGCGGCGACGAACAAACGCTGGCTGGCAACACCGGCTTCCAAATGCGCCAGGCGATACAAATCCGGGCCGCCATCGGTCATCAGGCGATGCAGGTTGGCGACCATAATGCAGATGGCCGCGGCGTTTTCGCAGGCGGGATGGTCTAGGTGCAATTTCAGGGCCTGCGCGCGGAATACGCCACGCTTCACCATGGAAAAGTTGTCGTGCATCGGGTTGTAGTACCAGATGGCGTTTTCCACGCCGGTGACATTGCAGACGATCCAGAAGGGGCGGACCAAAGCCGAATGCGGACCGTCGGGGAACAGGGGATAATTGCTGCCTCCGCGGAAAGCCAGGCGGTTGACCCACCAGAGATCGTCGCGGGAGATCGGCACTTGGGTGAAGCGCTCGCAAGAGCCGCGGGTCAACAGCAGCTTGCCGAGTAGCGTCTGACTATCCAGCGGCTCGGGCTTGAGCACGGCAAAGGGCGGATAATCCTTGCTGAGTGGATTGAGTTCGGTGAGCGGCGGGCGGATTTCGCGTACGGCCACGCCGGGCGCGACGCAGTCTTCGTGCGCCGCCAGCACCGAGCCATAACCGGTCACCGCCGGCGCCAGCGGGGTGCGCGGCAGGGTTTCGGGGATATCCACCGCCGGACGCGCCGCGTCAGTCGCAAGCTCGGGCGGCGCCAGCGGATGTGCCGCCTGGTCGGCCCAGACCACCATGCCCTGCACCGCCTCTGCTTCGGCAAAGGTCATGTCCACTGGCATGCCAATCAGTTCGCGCATGGTCTTGCCATGCACCTGCAAGCGCATCAGCGTTTGCATGCCCAGCCCGTTGCCGGTCAGCGACAAGTTTTGCAGCAGATGGCCGGCGTCGCGCACCGCCGAACGATAGCCCCGGCGTTTATAGCGCCAGGTGGCCCGGCAAAAGATGGTGGAGACCAGCAACACCGCCGGGCAGTTTTTCAGGAATTGCAGATCGGGTCGGCCGCGCTTGATCCAGTTGAGCGTTTCCAGGCCGTCGCGCAAACGGTGCAGCGAGAAATCGCGCAGGCAATAGTGGTAAAAGCCGGGTTCCAAGCCGTCGATGGCAAATGCGGCCACGTAGATTTCGCAGGGATACAAATCGCCTTCGCTCAGGCAGGTTCGCCGCGCGATGCCGCCGCTGTTTTTCACCACGCCATACGCCAGGTACAGCCAGCTTGCCAGGGTGCGGATATCCTGCGGGGGATTAAGCTGGCTTTCGGGCACAGCTTCGCGGCCCAGGCTCAGCACTTCCAATGCCGCCACCGTGGCCGACATCAAATTGGTCGGCAGCGCCACCTTGGGAAAGCCATCGAACACGCGATAGGGGTTGGGCCGATTGGGATAATCCAGCTTGGCCAGTTCGCGGCCCTGGGGCGGGGTGATGCGTGTGGCGATTTGGAAATCGCGCAACCGGTCCACCCGCTCAAGCAACTCGTGCGGCATACCCGATCGATCGGCGCCTGGTCTGGGAATCATCATAAACACGCGTGTGAAGGGTGCGCAGCGTGCGAAGAGCGCGAAGGGTATAAATGCGACATATTCTTCTCACCTTCACACTTTCACACCAAATCCCGTCGATACCATCGGCGGCTTTCCACCCTTCACACCCTTCATACCCTTCACACCTTTTCCCATCCCCCTAAAACAACCGGTCCAAAATCTCTTTCATCGGCGCATGCACGCAGGTGAACGACGGCGTGTCGCTCAGCGTGTAGCGGCTGGCTTCGGTCTCGCGGATTTCCATCACCAGATTAAGAAAATCCCGCGGCTCGTCGGTTTCATACGCCACCACGAAATCCTGATCGTCCAAACCAAAACTAAAGGTCGTGTTCTGCTTCATGCCGGGATATTTGCTGGCGATGCGGACGTGGACGTCCATCATCTCCTGGCGTTTGAGCATGGGCAGCAGATACCACTCGCGCGATTTGACCAGCGGATACACGAACAGATATTTGCGTTGCCCGGCGATAATGTGCGTGCGGCTTTCTGAACCATAGAAGGGATCAACCTTATCGGTATACATGCTGCGTTTGGTCATCGATAGCAAAGAGAAAGGCGTGGTGAGGTAACCGGCCAGGGTGGTCTTATTCAGCGTCCGTGTCTGCGTTTGAAAATCCTCCACGCTGGGGGCGACGCGCCACAACAGGAAATCCACATCGGCGCGCAAACCCATCGTAGCATAACTCAGACAGATCATGCCCATGGCACTGGCTTCGGCCAGCACCGCCACATATTGATCGCGGGCCTGCTCTTTCTCGGCCGGTGGCAGCCGGCGAAACGCCGGATCCAATTTGAAGAAAACGAAATTGACCATCTGCCGCGGCAAGGGACCGGGTAAATGGCTGCCGGCCGGCGCGAGGGTGGGTGGACGCGGAACTATGGGATCAACACTCATAAGGTGGGCGGATTGTAATCAATCCCGGCCAAATCCAAACGCCGCCCGCCTATTTTTTTGCCGCCGCTGCCGCTTGGGCCTGACAGGCGGCGTCCTTTTGCTCACGTTGCCGGTCGTGTTCTTCCTTCAATGGCACCAGGATTTCCACCAGCTTGCTCAGCACGCGAATCTGCGACATGATCGCATCCACCTGCACGATCTTGTCCGGCGGATAATAATCCAACACCGGCCGGGTATCACGCTCATACACCTCCAACCGCTTGCGGATCACGGCATCACTCGCATCATCAAAACGGTTTTCCTTCAAGGCCCGCCGCCGCAGGCGCTCCACCATCTTGTTCATGTCCGCACAAACCAGATGCACCACTTTCACCACGTTGATGGTGTCGTCCAGCAGCCTGGCCTGGGCCAGATTGCGCGGAATGCCGTCCAACACCAGGATTTCGGTTTCCGGATGAAACTGGTTGACGTATTCCAGCCCCTGAATGTATTGCCGCCATAGGCGGATGGTGATTTCATCCGGCACCAGTTGCCCCTTGCCGGCATATTCCCAAAACAGCCGGCCCATTTCGCTTTGCAAATCCAATGAGCGGAAAATATCCCCGGTGGCCGAATGATAAAACCCGGGAATGGCCCCGAGGATTTTGCCCTGAGTGCCCTTGCCGCTGCCGGGCGCGCCGAACAGTAAAATCGATTGGTAACGCATGATGGCATTGTGACCGAAGCCGGCGAATTCTGCGAAGGGGAAAAACGGCAAATAATCGGCGACCGCTAAAATGGCCATCTCCCGCCGCCGGTATTATTATCGCCACCGAAGGAAAGGAACTAATGGAACCGGAACTTGGCCAGCCGATCATGTCCTACCGCGAAAAAATCATGATGCGCGGCATCGTCGTGCATCGCGAATTAACGCTTTATCCCGGCTTGCTGCTGATTCACTGGCATGGCCGCGGTAATCGTGGCGAATCACGGATTCCGCTGGCGGAAATCTCGCCCGAACCCAACCGCACCTGGCAGATTGACCCAGCCCTGCGCCTGGGCGCGAGCTTGCTGGGCTTCTGCGGCGGTGCCGCAATCTTGCTGGTCGCGCTCGGCCTTTTCGGCCGGGCGGCTCATCGCGTCCATCACCCACCAGTGGCACTGTTCATCCTGGCCGCGTTCTTCGCCGCCATGGCCGTATGGGGAATCGTTTCCATGATCAACCATCGGAAGCAAATCGAAACCGTCTGGTTCAAGAACCGGCAACTGCAAGTGGTGTTCAGCATCAACCGCACCAAGCTGGAAGCGGAACGCTTTGACGCGTTTGTGGCCCAAGTGCTGGCGCAGGTGCCAAGCAGCATCCCCGGCCGATAAGCTTATTGACGGCTATTTCTTCCTGCCACCTTAAGGCGTAATGAACAATTGACAATGGCCAACGCCACCAGTGCCGGCATTTTCCATTGTCCATTATCCATTCTTACAGCACATAGCCAATGATCCCTTCCTGCGTCCAACCTTCCGTGGCCAGCGTGTCGTATTCGGTGAGCGCGGTGGTCCACAGGTGGACTTGCGGGGCCATCAGGCGATAGAGCGCTTGGCTGCCGGGCACCGTGGGCAGCGAGGTCGCGGTGCTGCCGGGGGCGGCGGGGAAGACGTAGCCGACGATGTTTTCCTGCTCCCAGCCTTCGGTGGCCAGCACCGTGTATTCGTTCAAATCGGTGGTCCACAGGTGCTGGAGCACCGAGGGATTGTAGAGCCGGTAAAGCGGTTCGTCGGTGATGCCGCCAACGGTGCCTGTGGCGCTGTATTCGCTGTACACATAGCCTTCGCCATTCCAGGTTCCCACATAGCTTTCCAAAGTGTTGTATTCGCGGGGATCCGTGGTGTAGAGGTGTTCCAAAGTCACCGGACTGTAAAGCCGGTAAACCGCCTCCGCCGTGGCATTGCCGGTTGGGGCATCCAGGAAAGTCTGGCCGGTAAGCGCCTGGGCGTTGCTCAACGTCACGTCGAGGTAACCCTGGGCCGCCGGTGAAGTCTGCACGTAGCCGCCCGGCGCCACCTCGCGCACCGTATAGTTTCCCGCCGCCAGGTTGCTGAGAAGATAATTGCCGCTGGCATCGGTGTTGACGCTGATCTCATGGGCATCCAGTTGGCCGTTGTTATTGGCATCGATATAGACCATCACGTCATTCAACCCTGGATCACCGGCTTGCCAGACCCCGCTATGGTTGGTGTCGGCATAAATGGTGCCGGCAATCGAGGCGGTTGCGAACGTGGCGGGCACATTGACGGTGAAAGTTGAGCTCGCGTTCCCGCCGCCCAAGTCGGTGGCGGTAATCGTAACGGTAGTCGTACCGGTTGCCCCCACCACCGGGGTTAGCGTCAGATTCCCGTTGCTAATGCTGGTGGTGACCAAGCTGGAATTACCGCTGACCGCCGCGAAGTTGACCCCGCCGGGAACCACCACCGGAGTGGTCTGGACCAGGTTGTCGGGGGTAATATTACCACCACTGAAATTTTGTACCGGCAGATTACCGAAGGGGGCGTTGGTATTGTTACCGTTGGCGTTGACGACTTGCAGCGCCGCGATCGCATTCACGGTGGTCATACCATTGTAAATCACCTGACCAAACGCGGTGAAGGGACCCTGGTTGTCGCTTTGGCCGGGGTCGGAAGCGCTATCCAGACTGGAATTGTTGCCAAGATTGATAAACCAGTTATCGGTCCCACTATTGGCGCTGTTGACACCTGCGGTTAAGGCCATGGCGATGGTCCCGGTGGTGTTCTTCAAGGTGGCCGTGGCGGACTCACCGGAAATGTTGCCCAAAACGGTAATCGGATTGCCGTTGGTGTCGTAGCCGCCGCCTTGAATGACAAAACCGGGCATCGAACGGTGGATGATGGTTTTGGCGTATTCCCCGGTGGTGATGTATTGCAGGAAATTGGCAACCGTGTTGGGCGTGGCGTTGGTGGTCAGTTCCACCGGGATGTCCGAGGGCGTGGTTGACGCCAGGTTGGTCTGGATATCTACCACGGTATCGCCGGCGGGAATCGCCGCGTCATCGAAATAAGTTTCAAGATTGACGGTTGCCGTGCTGGAGGGTTGTACGGATTGGGTGGGAATCTGGGATAGCACCGTCGCGGACAAAAGGCAGCGTGTTTCCAGATGTTCCACCAGCACGCCCAACCCCCAATGCCTGTTGCTATTGCCACTACTCCGCCCCGAAGTCTTGTTCGCCATAATCTCACTCCAAAAAAGAAAACCACCGTTCTGCCGCGGAATATTAACCAAAACCGTACGCTTGTCGAGTGCAAAACCCCGGTCGGGCAGGGTCTGGGTGCGTGACCTAATTGGTGGCATGGATTTCCGTCCCAGCGGGGGCGGGGAATGTAGCCACGGGTCAAGCGTAGCGCAAACCCATGGAAAGGATGTTCCGCGCCAAACCGCCCTGTCCAGGGGCGGAGGAAGCCTTCAGAGCGGTCACCCCGCACGCTTCACCCTTGGCCACAGTCCAACGCCCCGTTGGGGCTGGAACTGCGTGCCAATAACCTCACACCCCCTTAATTTAATTCGCCGCCGGCGCGCCCCAGGTGGCCTTGGTAATCACCAGCGTTCCGGCGCCATCGGCGGCGGCGGGAAGCGTCAGGTCATCGCCTTCGGTGGCAGTGGCCGTATGCGGCTTGCCATCCACCGTGTAGTCCACTTTCAACTGTTTGGTAATGCCCACCGCCGGGTCGCTGCCCAAGGCATCGTTACTGGCCGTGATGGTCAGTTTGTTGTCCTTGACCGCCGCTTTCACTTTATCGGTGACATCGGCGGTAGCCGCCGGTACCGCGGGCGTCACATCGCCGGCGGGAATAATGTCGTCCTGCGCAGGCAAGTCGCCGTAGGTCGCTTTCTTGATGACCAGCTTCTTACCGGCGGCAACGGCAATGGTTAACGTCGCATTCTCCGGCACGCTGCGCCGGCCAGCCACGCCGTCAACGGTGTATTCGACCACCAGCTTCTTCTCCACGCCCGACGCCGGATCGGTAAAATTATCGTTATTGGCCGTCACCGACAGGGCGTTGTCCTTCACCATGGCAGCAACTTTGTCCGTCACATCGACGGTGGTGTTATCCGCCAGCGCGGGCATGGTAACCAGCAACGCAACCAAGGCCGTAACCATCAGGATTGAGCGAAGCATATTGGGATCCTCGAATTGTTAACCACGATTCCGAACACGAATCTGGGCCGGCAAACACTGCCGACCATTTGGCACAGTGTACCGCGCTGCAAGCTGTTGGCTCAATCATTACTCAAAAATTTTGGATCGGCAATCCCTTCGCGGTAGATGCCGATTTGTTCGGGGATACGCTCGATATTGACCGTCTTGCCCCATTGGAAATAGGTGAACGCCTTGATGTTCGGATAGCGCTTGAGGAAAATCTTGAACGTCAATTCCATCCACTTGGCATCCCCCGGATAAGGTTGCGGCTGATACCATGCCCCACGCTGCGATTCGGTGCCCCATTCGGCGACGATGATCGGCTTGTTGGGATAAGCGGCGGCGATGCCGTCCATGAAATATGGATTCACATCGTTGTAATAACTGCCGCCCACCCAATCAACATACTCATCGCCGGGATAGTAAGCCTTGTGGCTATTAACCGAATCATACTTGCCGATCTTGCGGCCATTGACGCTGGGGCACCAGGCGAAGGCGACGTTGGTCGCCTTATGGTCCTGGAAGATCGTATAAATCCGCCGCCAGACTTTGACGAATTTCTCCGCCGTCCAATCGGTGGGTTGGCCTTTGAATAACTCGGAATACGGGAACCAGTCGCCGTTCATTTCGTGATCGAAGCTCAGCAGAAACGGCTTGCCGAACTTGACCGACTGCTCGGCCAGGCCGATGAAATAATCGTCCTCTTTACCGGCCAGGATGTCGTCGGCTTTCATGAACGGCCCTTTGGGCTGCCAGTCGCCGGTGTAAGACTTGATAAACGGCAGCACGTTGGGCACCGAATCGATCACCATCAGCCGTTGGTAAAGCGAATCCTTGGCCTCCTCCTTGCCCACGTTCCACCGGCAATGAAAGCAACCGATCATCGAAGGTTTCTTGCCCGCCACCTCGATGTAGTGCTGGTAGCCTTTATCGAACCCCGCCTGCGTGTCGGTGTTCAGCAAGACGCCATGGTAAATTTTGTCCTTCAGTTCGAACTTGGCCAGCGGCCGGTCGCCGACGGTTTCCGGAACGGTCTTGCCCTCGACGTATTTGAACTTGCCCAGATCGACTTCATCGCCATGGTCGAACGGCCGCACCGGCACGTTGCGGCTCTGGCCACCGGTTTGAGGGTTATCCGCATAAGCCATCAGCACACCCAGCAGCGGCAGAAGTAAAGCCACCGATATGCCTATCGTCCGCCAATTGTTCAATCGCATGGGTTTCCTCATCATCGTTAGCATTCCGTCGTCCAGTGAATTCATTGTACCAAGTGGGCGTGGGAAAACATCAGGGGAGTGGGTAGGTGGCGACGGCACGACCCGTCGAAAGTGACAAGATGACAAGGTGACGGAAGATCAGGAGCCGATCCGGATATTGCCCGGCTTGGCAACATGCACGATGCGCACGTTGCGCGCCATGATTTTTGCCGTAAGTCTTTATTTTCAAAGGACTTACAAACAAAAATGTATTTTCGGATGAATTTTTTAGATCAGACCATGTTACTCAATTTAATTGACAAAACAGTATTATCGCGATAGTTTAACTTGTTGAGTACGCTATAATACCCCGAGATTGGTGCGAGTTTTGGGGTACTTTCATCGACTTTAACGGGGGGTTTGCCGGGGGTTTGCCAGAGGTTTCCGGGGGGTTGGGGGAGGTTTCCCGGCCTTAAACTCATCTGGAGGCATCTCGACCCCCTCTGGACGGCCCCAAGAGGCCTCCAAAACGCCCCAAGGTGCCTCCAAAACGCCCCAAGGGCCGCCCAAAGTGCCCCAAGATTTAGTCGCAAATATATTGCGTAACATGTACGGCTATACCGCGACAAACCGCCCGCCACTTGCGCCAATCGCCAACACCAAACTAATTATGCATTCCAGATTATGCATTTCTTCGCTCTCCTCTCTCGCATAGCGCCGTCTGGCCACAACGCAATGGCTGCCTCCCGACGCCGCAATATACGCGTGGGTATCGAGGTATCGTGTTGCCCGGGCGAACCCGCCGACGTTCACGGGGCCCAGGAATGGATGGCATGATTCATGAGCCGATTACGAAGCGTGTTGGCACCTCTTTTCGCGCCGGTTCAGTCGCGCCAGCGGCCGACCAAATTGCGAATCGCCTGGATACCAGCTTGGTCTTTCCTCAACTCAAGGACGCAGTCCCAGTTGTAGATGCCAATCATCCGGCAGTTGCCGAAGCGGAGGGTGCGCTCCAAATGATCTTCCCATTCCCGCGCCGATGAGCCGGGCCACCACCACTCGCCCGCGGCCCACGGCTTATCGCCGAGTTGCTCGCCAAGGTCGCCGCACGTCTTCGGATCGAGCCAGTAGAAACTCCAGCAAGGCCGCGACCAGCGGTTGAACGCCGCCGAGAACGGCAGATGCGTGCCCCACGGCGGATAGGTTCCGCCCTGGTGCGCATAAATCAGTCCCTCGGGAATCCCCTGCCGATGCGTGCGCTCAGCCAACGCTGCCAGATACTGCTGCGTCGCCTTGCCGATGTCGTCGCGGGTGATCTCACCCTGGGACCTGATGCCCACCGTTTTCACGGCCGCATAGCCGATCTGCGCCACCCCTCCCGAAAGACCCTGCGCAAGCTTCAGTCCCGTCTGCGGATCGTGCGACGGGTCATTCGGCCATTGTTCCAGATACCGGTTCCCGTCAGGATAGTAGAACGCGTTGTATCCCGTCCCGGCCTCATTTCCCACCTTCACCGCGCCCAGCAGATACTTCTTTTCCTTCGGCAAGTCCCGATACCACGCGGCAATCACCGGCACGATCAAATCAAGCCGTTCCAAGTTCGCCTGTACGAATCGCGGGCTTGCGATATTGGGAGCGGGACATACGCGCAACTGGTTGCCCCAGTTCCGCCAGCCGATCTTGACCGCCATCGTCGGCGTCCAGCCGGTCCATTCGACGTTGTTGACATTCTCCGGATTGTAACCCGGTCGCTTTGGATCCCACCAGTTCCACAGGTCCGGCCGCGTTGCCCACCACTGCTGCCCGTCCAATGTCACCATCACGGGAACGCCGCTATCCTCAGATGCCCGAAGCAGCGCCCGCACGCTCTTCACGAGCGTATCCGGGTCTGTTTCCAAAATCGAGAAAAAGAATGCCGCGCCGACCCGCAACGCGGGGTTCTCTGGTACGTTCATGGCATTTTTGATTTCATCGAGACTCCGGCGCGTGAAGGTCTCCGGCTTGGCCTGATTCCAGTCGATTCCCGGTGCCTTGTTCACGAAAATGTAGCGCGGGACAACCACCGCCGGGGCAACCGTCGGTTTGCTGACCACCGCCTGCGTCGTTTCCGGTTTACCAATGGCCAGTTGAGCCGTTTCCGGGGTAGAAGGCTCCTTTTTACAAGCTGTTAATGTCGCCATCAGCGTTAGCGCCGCCACAATGCCAATCCAATTTGTCAGCCGCAAGGGAAACTCCTTACCTAAGTTATCTCGCCGCGCTCACGGCGTTGCCGGGAACATCTACGTCTGGCGCTCGTTCCGATCGTCGATCGTCAGCGATGATTGGCCTTGCAGATCAATCGGCTTTTTTGGCGTCATTCCAAAAAAGTGCCGGGGGTGCCGAGGTCGATGCTTGCCACCCGGCACAACGCTGTTGATTGCGTCAACAGTAAATCAATGTTTGGCAGCGCATAGGGTGGGCGTGGCATCTGCCTGGACAAACGCGGCCGTCGCGTTAGAGTTCACGCTGGAAACCATGTAATGGACGAATCGCTGCAATCATCGCAGATCACCGGTACACCGGTTTCGGTGTTGAAGTTGGATTACGACACCGCGCCGCGGCCGCTGTGGCCGCGGGTTTGGGCCGGGTCGGCCCTGCTGGTGGTGGGTGGATGCTTCTTAATCGGCGTCATGATTCTCGTGGGGAATTTCGGGTATTCGCCGATGCCTTCGCGACTAACTTCCGACCAAACCGGCCTGCAATTCGTGCTCTACGGGCTGGCTTTTTTGTCTCTGGCGGGCGGGGTGGTGGTGATTGTGATTTCCCTCCGCAGCCTGACGCGCGTGATCAAGGAGCGGTGAAGAATCGTTTACAACGCTTCCAAGCGCTGCTGCTTATCCAATTCCAACAACGCCTCAATCAGCGGGTCCAAGTTGCCGGCGATGATTTGTTCGAGATTGAAATTTTTGCCGCCGCCATCGTCGCCGACGGCGGTTTGGCCGCCGAGGCGGTGGTCGGTGCAGCGGTTTTGGGGGAAGTTGTAAGTGCGGATGCGCTGGCTGCGGTCGCCGCTGCCCATCATCGCTTTGCGGGCGCTGGTAAACGCGGCGTGCTGCTTGCTTTGTTCGGCCTCGTACAGCGTGGCCCGCAATAAGGCCCAGGCGCGTTCTTTGTTTTGCGTCTGGCTTTTGTGTTCGGTCATTTTGAAGGCCAGGCCGGTCGGCTTGTAGCGGATGTACCAGCCGGTTTCCACCTTGTTGACGTTTTGGCCGCCGGGGCCACCGCCGCGGCAGCCGAATTCTTCCACATCCTTGGGATTGATGTCGATTTTGACATCGGGCAATTCGGGCATCACGACGACCGTGGCGGCGCTGGTGTGAATGCGGCCCTGGGCTTCGGTTTCCGGCACGCGTTGTACGCGGTGGCCGCCGCCTTCAAAGCGCAGCCGGCGATAGGCGCCGTTGCCGCGGATGTTGACGATCACTTCCTTGAAGCCGCCGCGTTCGCTGACGGAAAAGTCGCTTACGTCAAAGCGATAGCGCTTGGTTTCGCAGTAGCGGCGGTACATTTCATAAAGCACCCGGCCAAATAGCGCCGCTTCTTCGCCACCCGTGCCAGCACGGATTTCCAGGAAGAACGAATCGACCGCGTTATCTTCGGCGGCGACCAGTTCGTCTTTCAGTTCCTCCAGGATTTGTTCGGCCTGGGCCTGGGCGGCGGGCAGTTCGGCGGCGGCCATGGCGGCCATTTCCACATCGGCCTTGTTCGCGCCAAGCTGTTGCAGCTCGGCCACGTTGGTCTGCGTCTTGAGATACTCGCGGTACTTGCTCACCATCGGTTCAAGCTGGCCGGACTGCTTGCTGAGGGAAATCATTTTCTGCGGATTGGCATGTATTTCCGGATCGTTCAGCGCAGCCTGCATCTCCTGATACTGCTGGCTGAGCTGTTCCAGCTTGCGGATCAGCGGCGAATCGGTTTGGACGGGTGTTGCGGCCATAGAAACGAAAATCCTCCGGCCAAGAAACCGGAGGATTTCACTTTCATGTACGGAAAAGCAGCTACCACGCGAAGTGGGCGAAAGCCTTGTTGGCGTCGGCCATGCGGTGGGTGTTTTCGCGGGTGCCGATGGCCTTGCCTTCCTTCTTGAAGGCGGCCAGCAGTTCGTCGGCCAGACGGTCAGCCATGGGCCGGCCACCGGTGTCGCGGCAGGCTTCCAGAATCCAGCGGAACGCCAAGCTTTGCTGGCGACGCTTGTTCACCTGCATCGGCACCTGATAGTTGGCACCACCGACGCGGCGACTGCGCACTTCCACGAAAGGCTTGACATTGTTGATGGCGGTTTCAAAAAGCTCCAGCGGCGGAACTTCCTTGAAGCGCTTCACCACGTTATCCATGGCCGCGTAAAACACCTTCTGGGCCACGGCCTTCTTACCGTCCCACATCAGGCAGTTGATGAACTTGCTCACCAGCTTGCTGTTGTAACGGGGATCGGGCTTCAAAATATCTTCACTGGCTGTGAACTTTTTATATGCCATCGCTGCAACCTGCCTATAAGGACAACCCGGCCAGAGGCCGGGGCTAACGGAACAACCGGCCTAAGCCGGGGCGAAGGGTTCGACTGGCCGAACAACGGCCTTAACCGCGTCGAACCCACCAGATAATCCCAACAATCACCGCAATCACAAAACAACCCAGGAAAATTAAATCCTTGAGGCTGGTGCCCCAATCCTGGGTGGTAAAACCGTTACCATCGGCAAGCACAAAGAGCATGGGACCAATGCTCCCAATGACCACCGGGTTATTTGCCGGATTTCGCGCCGTACTTGCTGCGGCCGTTTTTGCGGCCTTCCACGCCCAGCGCGTCCAGCGTACCGCGGATCACGTGATAGCGCACACCCGGCAGATCGCGCACGCGCCCGCCGCGGATCAGCACAATGCTGTGTTCCTGAAGGTTATGCTCTTCACCGGGAATATAAGCGGTGACTTCCTTGCCGTTGCTCAGGCGCACGCGGGCGATCTTGCGCAGCGCCGAGTTGGGCTTTTTGGGCGTCATCGTCTTGACCTGGAGGCACACACCGCGCTTTTGCGGGCAGGCCACCAAGTCTTTGACCTTGTTGATGCGCGGCAAACTGCGGCGCGGTTTCTTAATCAACTGATTAATCGTCGGCATCTTGATCCTTTATCACCGCGGGCGGCAACTTGACCGGCTGGACCGTCAAACGATCGCTCTTGAGCACCGGCGACGCAAGCCCTTGAGGGCTTGGGTTTCCGCATGGAAACACCATCTCCGCCAAGCGGGAAGCCGGGTACTATATATTTTCGGCCGCGTGGCTGCAAGGGGGTATCAAGGCAAGTTTTGCCGGTGGGGTAACCGAAGTTGTGAAAACCGGCTAAAGTGGCTTATACTTGGTGTATGCGTTTTGGGATTCTTGTCAAGCCGTTGTGTCGGTGGTCACGGCAAATGGGGATGCCGATACTTTGCATGGTGGCATTGGCACAGGGGTTCCCGGCCAGGGCAGCGCCCGCGGCAGCGCCGGCACCGGCACCAGTGGCGGTAACGCCCCAGCAGGTTCTGGACGCCATCGCCAAAGCTAAAGAATATTTGTATTCCCAGGAGAAAGACGGCAACTGGGAACTGGTGCCTGCGCCCACCGGCGGTGGCAACGCCGACGTGTCTGGTGCCCAATGGGGCGGTCGCACATCGCTGGCCACTCTGGCGCTGATTGCTTCCGGCGAATCGCCCACTGATCCGCGCATCAGCGCCGCGGTCAAATTTATTGTGCCGGCCGAGCTTCAGGGAATTTACGCCTTGGGCTTGCACGCGCAGCTTTTGGCGCTGTTACCGCAAAGCGATGACGTGCGTGCCGCGGAGTTGCGCGACGGCAAACTGCTGCTGCACGCCATCGCCGAAGCCGGCGATGCCAAAGGCTTTTACGGCTACACCATCAAACATGGCGGGGAACATCATAGCCCCTCGCAGTTCGCCGTGCTGGGCATGTGGCAATTGAGTGAAGCCGGTGTGGAAGTGTCCGATGATTATTGGAAACTGGTGGATACCTCCTGGCGGCGCACGCAACGATCCGACGGCGGTTGGTCGTACCATTTGAAGGCCGACGAGCATCCCAAACCACCGGCACAGCCGGAAGGGTCCAAGCCGTCGATGACCGCCGCGGGTGTGGCCACGCTGTTCATCACCAAGACGATGCTGGGCGCATCCACCGCCGTAGATTGCGAATATCCGCCCCGGCCGGATGAAGCCCTGGACGCCGGCCTGAAATATCTGGGCGATAATTTCAAGAAAATTGACACGCTTTACTGTTTGTACGGCATGGAGCGTATTGGTTTGGCCAGCGGGCGCCGTGATATCGGGGGTAACGACTGGTATCAGTTTGGCGCCAACCTGATCATCAAGTTGCAACAGGCCGATGGCTCGGTCAGCCACGGTTATGGCCCGATTCCCGACACCAGTTTCGCGCTGCTATTCATGTCCCGTGGCAGCGCGCCCATCGTCATGCAAAAACTACAATACAAGGCCGACAATCCCGGCGGCCGGCAGGGTTCCGGCGACAGCTTCTGGGAACAGCGCCCACGCGATGCGGCCAATCTGGTCAACTGGATGGGCCGGCAATTGGAAACCACCTTGGCGTGGCAGTCGGTGGATATCAGCGAACCGGAAGAGGCTTTCCATGATGCCCCGGTTCTCTATATCTCCGGCCCCGCCGAGCCAAAATTCACGGATGCCGATAAAGCCAAGCTGCGGCAATATGTCGAGGAAGGCGGCCTGATCGCCGGTAACGCCAACTGCAACAAAGCGGCATTCAAAACCTGGTTCCTCAAGTTGGGGAAAGAACTATTTCCCAAATATGAATTTCGCGATCTGCCGGCCAAGCATCCCATTTTCGTGAACGAGCAATTTCCCTTTGTAGGTGGCAAAGCGCATCCGGAAGTTTCCGGCATGAGCAATGAGGTCCGCGAACTGATGGTGCTGCTGGACGGCGATCCCTCGGCGGCATGGCAAGCCCAGGCCAAGGTCTCCAAGAAAAACGCCTTCGAGATCGGCAGCAACGTTTACCTTTACGCCAGCGGTAGCGCCGCCGATCATTTGCGCCGCCGCGGGGAAACCTATTTCGTGCGGGCTTCGGCCACGGCGCAACCGGCGGTGCATTTGAAGCTGGCGCGCATTAAATATCAGGGCAACTGGGATCCGGAACCGGCCGGCTGGATACGCCTGGCGGCCATCCTGCAAAACGCCAACAAGCTGCAGTTGGATGTCGATACCGTGGAACTGGGCAAGGGCGATTTGTTGGGATACAAGCTGGCACATCTGACCGGCACCGCCGGGGTGAAATTCAGCCCGGCCGAGTTGACAGCGCTCAAAGCGTACGTCGCCGGCGGTGGCACGCTGTTGATTGACGCCGCCGGCGGCTCACCTGAATTTGTCACGACCGTCACCGATCAGTTGTGCAAGCTTTTCACCACCGAACCGGCCGGTGAAGAAGGGATTCCGCCGCTGGGTGAAGGCGATCCGCTTTACACCACCGGCGGCGCGTTGAAAGTGCAGTTTCGGCCCTATTCGCGCAAGGTGGGCACATACCATACTTGGCACGAGCCGCATTTGCGGGCGATCACCGTCAACAATCGCAAGGCGGTGTATTTCAGCCAGGAAGATTTGAGCGCCGGTTTGGTCGGCGCCACCGCAGACGGCATCAACGGCTACGAACCGGAAACCGCCGTGGAACTGGTTTCGCGGCTCGTGATGAGCCTTGCCGGCCCGCTGCCAGTCGCGCCACCGGCACCGCCAGCCAAACCTGTGGCTGAACCCGCCAAGCCCGTGGCCGCGCCTGCGGCCAAACCAGCCGCCAAGCCTTAAGCCTATACTCCCCAAGCCAACCTGAAATGGCTATGCCCGGCTTTTTGCTCAACTGCCGCACGTAAAGTTTGCTTTGATACAATCGCCTAAACTGTCGGCATTGGCGGCGTTGAGCCGGCCTAAAATACATTCCCAGCGATAGGCGAAATTACCGGCCGGATCGCGGTGGCGATGCTTGAACAAGTGATCGAACCCGCCTTTGCGGCGGCGATATTCCGCTTGAATCTGCTGGAAACGCGCGATGAATGCTTGCAGATAAATTCCGGCAAATTCGCGGGCATCGGGTAGGAACTTGACGCGCCGGTTCACCGCCGTGGCATAGTGTGGCGCCAGTTGCATCAGATCTTCACGGAAACTGCCGAAAGTGCCGGTGTGATCGGCAACGATAATATCCACCGGCATGCCCTTGAGATCCTCGGCGACCACCTCGTCGCCGTCGTCGAAAATAATCCGGCCCGCGGCATCGGCGCGGCCAACGATCAGGTTGGGCGCGGCGGCGCGGCCCAGCAGGCGTGCCAGGCCGCGGGCATACTCGGGATTGCGCAGGCGATCGGGCGGCAGCCGCGTGGTGGCAAAACCGGGCAGGTAATCACGCTGGAAATAGGGTGACCAGATGGTGATGCCTTCCAGTTGCCGCTGCTTGCCGGCATAGCGCTCGGTGAGCTTGCGCGTGGAAATCCGCGGCGAAAGATTCATGCCCAGTTGCCGGCAACCCAGCCGTCGGTCCAGGATGTACTCGGTGTATTCTTCGGATTCGATCATCGCCCGCAGCAGGTCTTTGCCCTGGTCCAGCCGTTCGCGCACGCCCCATTTTTGCATGCGGATAATTTGCAGGATTTCATGGGCCACCTCGCGCTGCTTGATCTGCACCACAAATACTTCGCGCCGGCCCTGAAACGGCCCACGCTGCAGCGCCAGCGAGCCGCTCACCCGGCCGATGTTCAGATATTCCAGATCGCCGAATTCCTGCACCAGATTACCGATCAAACCGCGGGCCATATCCTCCCACGGAGCCTGTTCGGTGCTCTCGCTGACCGGCAGCGGTTCGTCAAACACCGCGTCGAAAATCAGTTCACCGTCGGCCAGTTGCGCCCCGGGCAGCCATTCCACCTGCATGAAATATTCCGGCGCCAGCCCCAGCGCCGATTCTTCGGAGATCATTTCTTCATGTTGATCGCTCAAGGCGCAGTACATGTGATTGCGCCAGCTTTCGTTCTCCAGATCGTCCAGGCGCAGGTTGGCCGGCACTGCGGCGATAAACAGGCGGCCAAACTCGGCCAGCTTCTGCCGCAGTTGCGCCGCATCCAGCGCGGTGAAATCGACTTCGGCCATTTGCCGCAGGCCGGCGGCGTTGTCAGCCAGGAAAAAATCCACTTCGCGCCGCCCGCGGGCGTTACGCAAATCCAGATGCCCGGCAATTTCCAGCAGGTGCAAGCGCAGCGCCGCGTCATCCAGCGCGTTCAGCCCGGCGAAATCCTGGCAAGTCAACCAGCGCGTACCGGTGTGGGCGTTGTAGTAATAAATCGGCTTGCCGCCGATAGCGATGCGCGATTCGCGGATCATTTGCCGCATCTGTTCGTCGCTGCGCGGCAGCGGGTTGATCCGCCAGGCTTCACCGCGGCGCTGCACCGCCAGACGCACCTTGTCGTTCATCACGTTCAGGAATTTCACCTTCCGCTTGGGCACCAATTCCTGAAGCATCTCGTCGGCTTCAAACGCCAGCGGCATGTTGTCCGGATCGGGGCGGATCAAAATGGTGTCGGCATCCACGATCAAATCCACCGCTTGATCCCATTCGGCCACTTCCTGTTCGGCGGTCAGTTTGGGCTTACCGGCCGCGACATTTTCCTGGTTGATCATTTCCACACAAACGGCGCGCTGCGTGGCATGAATGCCGGGCACGGTGACGATCAACCCCCGCCGCGGGAACGCCGTGGCGATGCGCGAGCGCAGCGTCCCATCGCTATTCTTGGCCAGCGGATGTTCTTTGAGAAAGGTCACCATAGACGTCGGGCTAATCAAATACCAGTGTACCAGCCCGCAATCAAGTGGGCGATCAAATTCCGGCAGCTTCACTGAAGTGAAGCTGCCAGATGATATAATTGATTCTAATGCTTCAAGACCTACCGGCGACGCTGGATGCCACGCTGCAACCCATCGCCAGAAAACTAACCGATCACGTGCCGCTGTCCTTGGACGACGGTCTGCGGCTTTGCGCCACGCCGGATATTCACGGCGTGGGCCGGCTGGCGGATTTCGTGCGGCGGCGGTTGCACGGCGACCGGGCCTATTTCAATCGCAACCGGCATATCAATTACACCAACGTCTGCGCCCTGTCGTGCAAGTTCTGCTCGTTCTATCGCAAGCGCGGCGAAGAGGGCGCTTATGAAATGCCGGTCGAACAAGTGATGGCCACCGCCGTCAAGGCCGCCGGGGCTGGGGCCACCGAAGTGCATATCGTCGGCGGACTGCATCCCTGGCTGAAGTTTGATTATTACCTGGCGATGCTGCGCGGCATTCGCCAAGCCTGCCCGGGACTGCATATTAAAGCGTTCACCGCGATTGAGATCATCCACTTTTCGCGCATCGCCCACTTGAGCATTGCCGAGGTGCTAACCGCTTTGCGCCAAGCCGGCCTGGGCAGCCTGCCCGGCGGTGGCGCGGAGATTTTTGACGACCGCGTTCACGACCAGGTTTTCAAAGGCAAGGTGCGCGAAGACCGCTGGTTTGAAGTCCACCGCACCGCACACCGCCTGGGAATTCCTTCCAACGCCACCATGCTGTACGGCCATGTGGAAACACCCGCCGAGCGCGTGCGGCACCTGATCAAACTGCGCGAACTGCAAGCCGAATCGTTGGCGAATTGCCCGGCCAGTTTCAATTGCATCATCCCGTTAAGCTTCATTCCCGATCAAAGCGAGTTGGGAAATCTCCCCGGCCCCACCGGGCTAACCGATCTGCGCACTCTGGCCATTGCCCGGCTGATGGTCCCCAACATCGCGCACATCAAAGCCTTCTGGATCATGCAAGGCATCCACCTAGCGCAGGTGGCGCTGGACTGGGGCTGCGACGATCTGGACGGCACCGTGGTCTGGTACGACATCACCAAAAAGGCGGGCAGCGGTGTGCATCAGGAAATGCATGTAAGCGACATCCAGCGCATCATCCACGAGGCCCGCAAGACCGCCGTCGAGCGCGACACGCTGTATCGACCGGTACGGCGCGATGCGGAGGATAAAGTTTTGCCGGCAATGGTCAGCTAGCCAGGGTGAGGAAGTCAAAGTTGTACGGGTCTTTGATAAGCTGGGCCGCCAAATCCGATTGCGGCGCGGGCAAGGTGGATTGGAAATTATGGACGGCCTTGCCCTGGCGGGAATACAAGTCCGATTCAATCCAGTGGACCAGCATGGCGCGCGACCAGCCGTTGGCGGTGGTTTGCTGGGCGTACCAGAGGCGCTGGGCGGGGGATTTGAGTTTTTGAAGAAGGATGATGTTGTGTCCCCAGGGAATTTCTGACGCAGCTTGCGGCAGAATTGGCGCTTGGCCTTTGGCTGGCAAATCTCCCACAGGCTGTGGGAGATTTGTGTTTACCGACAATTCTGGCACAGGCTGTGCCAGAATTGGCTGTGACCAAGCCAAGTAAAAAGATCTCATTCGCCGAATGTTGGTGAGTGAAAACCCACCGATGCCGGGAAACTCCGCTTGTAGGTCGGCAGCAAGTCGTTCAACAATCGACTTGCCCCAGCCTTCTTCGCGATGCCGCAATACGATGTCCCGGCCGATTGACCGATAGCGCCTCCTTGATCTGCGCAGTGCAGCCCCGGTGATCTCGCTGTGCTGGGGGGGGCCTGTTGGCGTGGGCCGGGCCGTTCATAAGCCACCGCACTTGACGCGGGATCGCATGAGGACAATAATATCCTCGTGAAGGTGATCAAGAAGAAGAAACTCGACGAGTTCTTCAAAATACACCCGCAGGGGAGGAATTCGCTGACGAGGTGGTATGAAATCGTGCGAAAAGCCCATTGGCGAAGTTTCGCGGAAATGCGCGAAACCTTTCCGTCCGCTGACCAGATCACAGTCAAGAGCGGCCGGAAGGCCGTCGTCTTCGACATCAAGCACAACGATTATCGTTTGATAACCGCCGTGCATTTCCAGAAGATGGTGCAAGACACCGACGGCAATGACAAACTTGTCGAAGGCAAGGTGTACCTTTTCTTCTTCCTGGCGCACAGCGAATACGATAAAGAACTTTGGAAGAGCCAATTATGAAAACCGCCGCCGCGATGGATTTCCAGAAAATGCCGCAGGACTACCAGGGCCTGATGCTGCTGTTCATGCCCCGGGCAATCCACGACCAGATCGACTATGAGAACACGGTGGAGGTCATCGACGCCCTGGCAGGCCACGAACTTTCCGACGATCAGGAATTGTACCTGGACACGCTATCGACGCTGCTGGAGGCGTACGAGAATGAGCATCATGCCATCCAGACCCGCGGCCTTTCGCCGCTGGAGGCATTGAAGTTTCTCATGCAAGAGCATGGCATGATCGCCGCCGACCTGGGCAAGTTGCTGGGGGAACGAACCTTAGGCTCGAAGATTCTGCGCGGTGAGCGAAAGATCGGCCTGAAATATGCCAAAACCTTGGCCAAGAAGTTCGCGGTGGATGTGAGCCTTTTTATTGCCTGATGGCTGAAGGATATCGACCATCCGCACACAGGGAGTCATATGGCCTACCGGCGCCCCGATGATACCGGCATATTCAGTTCCCGATGGCGCCTGGCAAATCGGGCTGCCCTGTCAGATTGTGGCATCCCACTGGAAGTGACCGCCTCTGATCAACGCTGGATCTACGTCTTACTTCACGGTGACGACTTGGCATCCGGGTGGGCATCATCGTGGCTGTCAGATACGCAGGCCAGCCAACTTCTTGCCCTGCTCTCACCACTTGCGCCGCCAATGCATTGCGATCTGATTATGGACCTTCAGCAGCGAGTTGCTAATCGTAGATAATTAGCAGTTGTCCCCTATTCCACCGTCACGCTCTTGGCCAAATTCCGCGGCTTATCCACGTTGCAGCCGCGGGTTACGGCACAGTGGTACGCCAGCAGTTGTAGCGGCACTACTGTCAGCAGCGGCTGTAAGCATTCCATCACGTGCGGGACTTCGATCACGTGGTCGCTGTAACGGCGGATGGCGGTATCGCCTTCAGTGGCGACCACGATCACCTTGCCGCCGCGCGCGCGGACCTCTTCGATGTTGCTGATGACCTTTTCGTATTGCACGCCACGGGTGGCGACGAAGACCACCGGCATGCCTTCGTTAATCAGCGCGATCGGGCCGTGCTTCATTTCCGCGGCGGGCATGCCTTCGGCGTGAATGTAGCTGATTTCTTTCAGCTTCAATGCACCTTCCAGAGCCACGGGATAATGGTAGCCGCGGCCCAGGAACAGCCAGTTTTCCCGCGTGCAGAAGCGCTCGGCAAATTCCTTGATCTTGGCGCTTTGCGCCAGCACGGTTTGCAATTGATCAGGGATCCCCAGCAGGCCGTCGATGATCTCCTGGCAGCGGGATTGGCTCATGTGCTTGCGGCGGCCTAGGTACAAGGCCAGCAGGGTTAGCACCACGCACTGGCAGGTGAAGGCCTTAGTGGAGGCCACGCCAATTTCCGGGCCGGCGTGCAGGTAGATGCCGGCGTCGGTTTCGCGGGCGATGGTGCTGCCGACGCTGTTGACCACGCCCAGGCACAGCGCGCCTTTTTCCCGGCCTTCGCGCAGGGCAGCCAGGGTGTCGGCGGTTTCGCCGGATTGGCTGATCGCCACCAGCACCGTGCCCTCTTCCACGATCGGATTGCGATAGCGAAATTCCGAGGCATAGGCGGTTTCGGTGACCACGCCGGCAAGGTCTTCCATCAGATAATCGCCCACCAGACCGGCGTGCCAGGCGGTGCCCTGGCCGGTGAGAACGATGCGCCGCGCATGCAGCAGTTCGCGCGTGAACTTCTCCACGCCGCCCAAGATGATCCGGCCCTCCTTGGAATCCACCCGGCCGCGCAAACAGTTGCGGATGGCATTGGGCTGCTCAAAAATCTCCTTGAGCATGTAATGCTGGTAGTCGCCCAGTTCGTATGCTTCCAGCTTGTTTTCCAACTGGCTGAAAACCGGGCTGACATCAATGTCATCAATCGTGGTGGTGCGGAAACTGTCCGGACGCAGCACGGCCATTTCGTTGTCGTTCAGGTAGATCACTTGCGTGGTGTGCTCGACGATAGCGCTGGCGTCGGAGGCCACGACATATTCGTCCTTGCCTACGCCGACGATCAACGGACTGCCTTTGCGGGCCACGACCAAAACGTCCGGTTCATCCTTGCAGATCACCGCGATGCCATAGGTTCCTTCCACCTTGTGCAGCGCCGCCTGCACCGAACGTTGCAGCAGCGATACACCATTGGGCTTGGCGTGATTTTTGGCCAACAGTTCGGTGTAAATGTCGCCCACCAGCATCGCCAGCACTTCGGTATCGGTCTGGCTGCTGAAGGTATGGCCCTTTTCGATGAGGAACTGTTTGAGGGTGGCGTAGTTTTCGATCACCCCATTGTGAACCAGGGCAATCCGCCCGCCATCATCGGTGTGCGGGTGGGCATTGACTTCGGTGGGTGCGCCATGCGTGGCCCAGCGGGTGTGGGCCATGCCGATATGCGCCTTGGGCAGCGGATGATTGTGCAGCAGGGAATTTTCCAGCACGCTGATGCGGCCGACAGCGCGGCGGATGTGCAGATGGCCTTCGTGATCGATCACGGCGATACCGGCCGAGTCGTAACCGCGGTACTCCAGACGCTTAAGACCTTCAATCAGCAATGGCTGGGCGATCTTGCGACCGACATAAGCGACAATTCCACACATCGGCAAATTCTCCAATAGTTAACGACCTGCGGCACGATGGCAGTGTAAACCATGCCAGTCAAGTGGCCAAGGCGCATTCGTCGGCAGATCGCGCCAAACCAGGCGCGGACACCCAGTCAGCGGTTTACCGCGCTGTGTGACTTGCTGGACGCGGCCTGCGCCATGGCGCCGCGCGACACCGCCGCCGGGCAGCGGCGTTGCTGTGCCCTGGCGGCCAGACAGCGTGATCGGGAGCAATGGCGTGAGCAATGCCGACAATTCCTCACCGCCCAGCGGTTGCAGCCGTCTGCTTCAGCAGACCAGTTATTCGTTGCGTTGCCCGGCAAGAGAATAACCGGTTCGCTGAAGCGAACGAAGCTTGGCCTGCGCGATCAATCTAACACCACGGTGGGCGAGTACACCCACCCTCCGAAATCTCTCCTATCAGCACGTCGCGATCAGTCTTACCCGGGCCGAAAACCAGGTTGACGTGATACTGGTAGCTTAGTTTGTCGCCGGCCAAGCGGAAGGTCATCGTCGGCGAAAAAGGCGTTTGCGTGTAATAGAGCCGGGCCACGAAGGTTTGTTCGTCGGTCCAGGCGGCGCTGGCGGAAACCGGGCGCGGGCCGATAGCGGATTCAAAAGCGGTGCTGCCGTCCAGCCAGCAGCCATGGCCTAGCGTGATGTTGTAGTTGCCGTGATCATCGCGAATGGTGAGCTGGGTTTGCTTGGCATCGAAATAGAGCTGAACGGACTCGAGCTTCTGGTCGTTGGCGGCAAAACGCCAGGTTTTTCCCGATATTTCCTTGGCCAACGGAGAGGATGGTTTGCCGGCCGCCGGCGGCATCGCCAAATTCGCCAGTTCGCGGCCAAGTTCGGCGCAGGCATCGGTATCTTCCGGCAACGCCGCCGGTTGCATGGCCGGCAATAAATCTTGCCACACGCGATCCAGAACCGCTTGCATGTCCGGCACGCCGGCGGTGATGGCCACCACGGCCGACTGCTTGGGCATGACGATGCAATACTGGCCAAACGCGCCGTCGCCGCGATAGGCATCATGCCGGCAGCGCCAGAATTGGTAGCCGTAGCCTTGTTGCCAATCGATATTGCCCTCGGGGAAACTGGGGACTTGCCGGGCGGTGGCCTGGTCGATCCAATCGGCGGGCACCAGTTGCCGGCCGTGCCATTGGCCGCGCTGGAGATAAAGCTGGCCAAAACAGGCGATGTCTTCGGTGCGGATTTTCATACCCCAGCCGCCCAGGCAAATGCCGCGCGGGCAGCGGTCCCAGGTGGCATCGTTGATGCCCAGCGGTTGCAGCAGGCGATCCTTCAAATAGTCCAGCAGCGTGCTGCCGGTGACCTTTTGCAGGATGGCCGAACACATATAGGTGGCCATGCTGTTATAGACAAAATGTGTGCCCGGCTTCCGCGGCACCGGCCAGGCTAAAAAGCTCCGCACCCAGTTGGCGTCGGCACTAAAATCGCGCATTCCTTCCGGCTCGGTTTCCTGCCCGGTGTTCATCGTCAACAAATCGACCAGCCGCATTTTCAGCAGATTCTCACTGGGATTGGCCGGCATCTCATCAGGAAAGAACGACACCACCGTGTCATCCAGATTAAATCGCCCGTCGCTAATCGCCAGCCCAATCGCCGTCGAGGTGAAGCTTTTGCTGAGCGAAAAGAGGATATGTTGCTCGGGCCGCCGGTACGGCTGCCACCATCCCTCGGCCAGCACCTGGCCATGGCGCAGCAGCATGAAACTGTGCAGATCGTGAATATCGCGATTGACGTTCTGTAAGAATGTCCGAATGGCCGCGGAAGGAATTCCCTGCGCTTCGGGCGTGGCCCGCGGAAGACGATTGGTGTTAGTCATGGTGGCAATTTTGCCGGATACGCGGGGGATGTCAAACCGAAGTGAACATCAACCCCCGACCGCTTCCCTGCACGACGGCGTCCCGCTGCTGCGGGGCGCGACTAAACTCGGAAATTGGCTGCCTTAATTGTATAAATCCACCCTGACATGCTACGCTTGAATTTCCAACGTCGTCTGCTGCGCCTGGTCCTGGCCGTGACCGCGCATCCCGTGGTCACGCTGCTGCTTTGTGCCGCGGTGCTGGCGGGGTGCATTTTTCTGGCCCTCACCCGGCTGCCGGTTTCCACCGATCAAAACAAACTCTTTTCCGCCAAGGCGCAGTTCTTCCATGACTGGCTCGACTTCAATGAAAAATTCCCCGAAAACGAAGCGTTGTACGTGGTCGTCGAGCCTAATGATCCCCGGCATGTGGATGTGGGGCAATGGACCGGATTGGTGGACCGGATCACCAAGCGGCTGGGCCGCATCGCCGAGGTGCGCGATGTGGAGAGCCGGGTTCCCGTGGATCGGTTGGGCCGAGCCGGGCTGCTGTTTGAAGAACCGCGGCGGCTTCCCGACCGGTTGAAACAGCTTGGCCAATTTAGCCAGCTTGCCAGCTTGTGGAGCAACGATCCGGCGGCGCGCCTGCTGGGATCTTCGCCGTCGCAGCGGTTTATCAACGGCATGTCGCTGGCTCCCATCGACGCCCAGACCCGCGAATTTCTCAATCTCTTGGCCAATAGTTGGAACCGCAGTTTGGAAAACGGCAAGGCCGATGTGCCCGATCTTGCCGCATTAAGCAGCGATCCGCGGGATCTGGGTTATTACCAGGTGGTTAACGAACAGGATCATTCCAAGCAGCGATTGCTGATCCAGGTTTATCTGCGCAACACGCACGATGGGCTGGACAAACTGACGCGAACGGTGGAGGCCATTCGCACCGCGATATTAGCCGAAGCGCAAAACACCCCGGGTTATTTCGTGGCCATCACCGGCCGGCCGGCGCTGGATGCCGACGAAATGGGCACCACCGATCACGATTCCACGCTGTCGGAGATCGTCGCTTTGTCCACCGTGTTCGTGGTGATGGTTTTTGTACTGCGCTCGGTCTGGCTGGCCTTGGCGGCGGAAATCTGCCTAGGCGTGGGCATTGGCTGGACTTTTGGCTGGGCCACTCTGGCGGTGGGCGAATTGAATTTGCTGTCGCTGGTGTTTCTGATCGCGCTGATCGGCATCGGCATGGATTATTTGGTGCAGATTCTCACGCGCTACCGATTGGAAGCACGCCGTTACCAGCGCCCGGACGCCGCGTGGATCGGCGTGTTTCGCCATGTCGGGCCGCCGATCAACACCGCCTGCATGGGCGCGGCGATGGCGTTCTTCGTATCCGTCTTCACCGATTTTCGTGGCGCGGCCGATCTGGGCATTATCGCTGCCGGGGGATTGCTGCTCACGCTGATCTCCGGCTACACCGTGTTGCCGGCCATGCTGGTGCTCTGGCCGCCACCGCTGCGACCGCGGCATCCGCAGCGGCGTTACAGCCATCTGCTGCCCATGAAATTCAAAGGGCCGATCCGTCTGCTGCCGGCGTTTTTGTGGCTGGCGGCTCTGGCGGCGGCGGCAACCCAAATCGGCAAGGCCCGCTTTGATGCCGGCTTGATCGATCTTCAGGCCCCCAACCTGCAATCGGTGCAACTGGTGCATACCCTGCAAACCTGGTCGGCGGTGGTGCTGAGCAAGGATATCGCGCAAATCCGCCAGGCTCGCGCCGCGGTGCAAGATTCGCCGCTGGTGCAGCGCACCGAAAGCATGGTCGATGCCGAAGTGAATCGCCAAACCATCCGCGATTTCGCCGCCACGCTGCCAACCAGCGATTGGAGTAATGAACCGGCAATTACTGCCGAGCAACTGCCGTCGCTGGCGGTGTCGGTTCGCAATCTGGCCAAACACGCCCCCGCCGCCGCGACCGCACTTAACCGCCTTGCCCAAGATCTCGAATCGGCAATCGGCAATCGGCAATCGGCAATAGTCCTCAGCGCCTGGCAGCACACCTTCATCGGGCAACTGCAAGATATCCTCGGCCAACTCGACCCGCCGCCCCTGGATGTGCCAGCGCTTCCCGGCGAACTTCGCCGTCATCTGCAAAGCGCCGACGGCACCTGGGCGCTGTATATCTATCCCCGATGCGACCTGTGGAACCAGCAAAACTTGACCGACTTTGTCGGCGACGTGGAAACGCGCATCAACAAACTGCCCGTCCCGCCCACGCTCACCGGCATCGCCCTGGACATCCACAAAACCACCAGCGCCATCCGCCGTTCATTCTATTGGGCGACCGCCTACGCCCTGGCGTTTATCGTGCTGCTGGTCAGCCTGGACTTGCGCAACCTGCGCCATACGCTCATGGCGGTCGGCGTCTTGGCCCTGGGCTTGCCGATGCTGGTCGGCCTGATGGGATTGTTCGGCATTCCCTGGAATTTCGCCAATTTCTTCGGCCTGCCGATCCTCATCGGCGCCGGCCACGAATACGGCGTGTTCATGGTCCACCGCTATCTGGAAGCCCGCCACTACCATCGCCGCGTCTGGCGTGGCTGGGATGTCAGCGATCGCGCCTTGCTATTGTGCGCCTTTATCACTTCCAGCAGTTTCGGCTTCTTCTGGGTGTTCGGCCATCATCTGGGCCTGCGCAGCCTGGGCATGGTGATGGCCGTCGGCACCGCGTGTATCTATCTGGCCACGCTGCTAGCCCTGCGGCCCTATTTGCTATGGAAATTGGAACGGCGGGCAAGGCGCAAGGAGAGTTTACGTGTGCCCTAAATTCTCTTCGAGCCTGAACTCAGAGCCGAAGGCCGGGTTATGGCGTTCGCCAATAATTGGTGAAAGTATACAAAAGTATACACTTTTTGACGAAAGCGCATATTGTTACTGTTTCTTGCTGTATTTCTGTCTTGGGCGTAGTTGCGGTGGGGGCGGGACGCGCGTGCGGAAAAAAGTTGACACGATTTGAACCCGTTCGGATGCGCCGGGAGCCATTACGAGTCAACTGTGAGCGATCTTGAGCCTGATTTGGACCATCAAAATGCATTTTTACCCCCTTTGGCCCCGCTTTCGACGCGATTAGAATGGAATTTTGGAACGAAAGGCACGATAAAACACCCTTTGCGGCGGGAAAGTGGCCCGAATTGAATGTCGGCAAAAATCTTGCTTTGTCGGCATAAAATACCGGCGATGTAGGCTATTAGCGCGATTTTCTACTGCGGCGGCGGGGGCGGCTGGCCACATTCACCAACATAGTTTCATCTGCCCAGCGCGGCATGGCCGACAACCAAAACCGTCTTACCGCGAAGTTGCGAAGAACGCGAAGAAGACCAAGCAATTCAAAGCTGTTTAACCACAGAGGGCGCGGAGGATCGCCGAGGAAATTACTCTCGGTTTCCGGCATCGGCTCTGACGCCTCCGCGGTTTCTCTGCGCCCTTGAGCGCAGCGGGCGGTGATTCCTTTCTTTGGCAGTTGCCCCAGAAATTTGCGGAGCCTGCGAAGATTGCAAGGCATGGTGGCACGGGTGGCAACAACCGCCGGCCAAGCCGAAGACTTGCCGCGTCCGCAGATCATTCCATCGGCAATATTCGGAATTTTGTCATGTGTATCACGTTGACCGTAAAGCCGGGAAGCGATTCACCGATTCGGCGACCCGCCAGCGGCTTGGCCTGTTCTGCCTGCAAGGGCGGAAAGGAAGCCTCCCGTGGGCGCAGGCATGAATTTCTTCTCCGA
>Ga0316217_10001618_pt1 | contig 28842 bp, 21 predicted proteins | sample 1anoAmetaG_FD_203633 | JGI IMG/M metagenome (GOLD analysis project Ga0316217, IMG submission 203633) | Freshwater microbial communities from Trout Bog Lake, Wisconsin, USA - 1anoA | ecosystem: Environmental > Aquatic > Freshwater > Lake > Hypolimnion/Profundal zone | place: USA: Wisconsin... | reverse complement strand
ACCGGACAATCGAACGCGCCACACGGTGCAGATTCGCGCCGGGAATTTCAAGCCAACACTGCGGTTAAGGCGGTTAAGGCGCCGCCTTGACGGAAGCGGCATCGCTGGCCTCAAGCAAAAAAGTCCGTGACGATTTCCGGCCGAGGGCCGATTCGACCTGGAGGAGGCCGGGATAATCCTTAGGTTCCACGATCGCCGGAGAGGTCAGAAACTCGTGAGTCAGCACGAACTTAGGTCCCTCATCGCGCGAGGTGGCACGGGCCATGCCGCTCCCGCAAGGGGCATCGAGTTCCTCGCTCGGTGGCGCGATAACCACTTTTTTGAAGCCTGGAGGCATTTCGATCTCGGTCCGGACGGTGGCTCGGCTGGCCTGCCAAACGAACCAGGGAAGGGATCGATGCTCGGGGCCGGGGGGAAAGAGCGAAGGAGTAAAGGGAAGTTCGAAGTAAAAGTACCGGCCATCGGCCACGCAGTAGTTGTCGACCTCCACCGTGAATTCCTCGATGCCAGGGTACCCCTCAAATTGGGTCGTCAGATCGCTCAAGGGCCGGGCGCCCTGGGCAACACCGGAGACGACTTTCTGAAAGTACCGCCGCCTTTCCTCGGGCGGAAGTTCCGAGAAATAGCGGTTCCGACCGTTGTAATCGCCGCCAAAGTACCGGTGCGAAATCCCGATGCGAGTCCTGCCATTGTCCGCCAGCGACAACGAATAGACCGTATCCACCTTGTCCCCGCAATCCGGCGCGGCATGGATGACCTCGGCGGCCCGAGTGGAAAGGACCACCGCGCTCCTGCCATCGTGGGCCGTCGAACCCAAACGGGCGTATTGGTCGGTATCATTGAGGTAATAGAAAGCGCCATCGACGCTCACGCGAACGAGGGGCGTTGCGAAGGCCTCGGGCAAGGGAAACGTCGCGGTCACGTTGGTAATCCCGGCAATGGGCGGGAGACCGGATGCCAAAACGAACTCGGGCTCAAATCCCGCCGCCGCCAACATCGCGTAGCACAGAATCGCCCGGTCCGCCGCGTGCCCATAACCATCCGACAAGGTGGTATCGGCATCGGACAATTCGCTCAGGGGCAACTCGGTAAACGACGGCCCAGCCGCCCGAATGGACTTGGCGATGAAGTCGCGAATGCCTCGAACCGCTTCCAGCCGAGCCTTCCCATTGGTCAGTTGCCGGACGGTTTCCTCCGTCTTAACGCGTTTTGCGCCGCGAGCAACCATCGCGGCGTACAAGTCCTTGTAATAGGCCTCGGCATCGCCCGCAAAATAGCCTACCCCCGCCAGGTACGCCCACGCGGGAGGCAATTGGGATTCGGCCGGGAGGGCTTTAGCCTTTTCGATCCGCCACGTGATCACCTGTCGGCCCTCCGCGTTCTTAACCTCCTCCTGGACCATTCCCGACGGGCCGGTAATCAGTTTCTGAATCTGGATACCGGCGGGCGAGGTCATGATCACGGTCTTTTTCTCCAACTGGTCAGGGAGTTGAAACGATTCGAAACCGGCCACGAAAAGTCCCCCTTTGGTCGCGATCTCATACTCGACGTCGATGGTCGAACCGATATCCACGCCCGGCAGGTTGGCCACCAGGATTTTGCCACCGGTGTAACGCTTGGCCGAAGCGTTCCAACCTTCATCCATCACGTTGATTTCATCCTTCGCAATTTCCTGGCGCTGGCCGGTCTTCGAAGTCACCGTGGCGTGAAGGATGCGGGCCTCCTGGCAGGAGGGATTGAAATCCACTTTCACCTCGGCTTCGCGTATCTTGCCCGCGTAATTGAGGATCAGTTTCGAATAATGGACTCGGAGCGTGGACGTATGCGCGTCTTTGACATCGATGTTCTTGTGGCTTTCGAGGATGCGCGCATTGGATTCGACCACCGGATCGACTGAACTATCCGGCGGCGCCGGCGTCGTCGCGACCACGCCATCCGCCAAGGCGAGGACCGGCATCTTTCGCTCATCATAATCCAGGACCTTAAGCGCGTCCTTCAGTTTCAAGTACTCGCTGGGCGTGAACTCGACCACCTTAAGCTTGAGCTCGCGCGTAGCCGAGAGCACCCCGTTCCGCAGGTCGAAATGGCGCGCGTAAGTGATCGCCTTATCCTCCATCGGCGGGCCGGACGGTATCGAGACCGGCGTCGCAAAGCCTTCTCCGAGCTTCAACACGATCTCTTCCTTCAAGCCGCAAGCCACCGAAGTCTGGAGCGGGTATTTCCGTTTTTCCAGGCCCGTGTTTCCGAGGATGAAATTGACGACGCCGAGACCTTTGCCGACCCAGGGCATTCCCACCATGGATTTGCCGCTGCCCGAGGCGGTGAGGCCCTCAGCCGTAAATTCGACCACAGCATGCAAGGGTTGGGAGATATCAAGCATGTCTGAGGGAGTAATCTTGAGCGTTTTCAAACGGGCGCCCGGCATGAGACGCTTTAAATCGCTCTCCATAAATCGGCGCTGGTCGTCCGGTTTCATTTTCACGAAAGCCTCTCGATAGGCATTGTCATTAACGCCCGCGAATGAAATGTCGGATGTGGCTTCCAGGAAACCCGCGACGCTTAGGGTCCCGGTGGTCTTAATGGTCAGCAAGTTGTCCTCGGATGGGCTGATTGGGCTAATGCTAATTCCTTCGCCTTCGGGCCGGCATACCAGGAAGCTCTGATCTCGGTCATAAGCGGGCAGGATCTCTTTGGTGTTTTCATCAGTCGGATCCATCAGAGTGTATTCGCGGGGCTTAAGTTCGACGCAGACTATGGCGTGGTTGAACCACGGCGTCGGCGCGTCGGAATCCATCTTGGTACCGACGTTGATCAGCACCGGGAACGCTTTCAGACCGGCGGTCCGCAGGAGCGAGACCAGGAGGACGGCTTTATCGCGGCAGACGCCGTATTTCTTCTCGAACGTCAACTTCACATCGTGCGGTTCGAAGCCCGGCCGGTCCTTCTCGGGCGTCAATCCCATGTAACGGATCTTCTTGGAGACATAGTAGAAGACAGCCTCGACCTTCTCGATATCGGTCTTCGCCCCGGCGATCAACTCCTCGACCGTTGTTTTCATTTCCGGCACGGTGGCTTCCAGGTGCGGTTGGCTCAGGTTCCAGTACCAACGGGACACAAAGCGCCAGTCCGGCGTCGTGCTCACGAGCAGGCGTTGCAAGACATTTTCGTAGCGAGGCATCCCCGGTTCGTTGAACATCCGGGGCACGTTGGCGACCTCCCAGTGATGCACGATCGCGGCGTTCTCCCCCGGCGAAGTCTTGTAGGTAACCGTGCCCGAAATCTCATCCCGTACGAAGACCTGTTTGAGCGGCTTGTCCGCCGGGGCTAGAACTTCGTAGGAGAGGTGACAGAGATAGCCTGGCCCCTCGAGCAAGCTGAGGTCGGAAAACTCGCCCGTAATAATGGCGCGCTGCGTCGTCGTGCGGGTCACCGAGTGGACCACGTCGCCAATTTCCAACTTGGGAATACTCACCCTCAACACCTTGTTGTTGGGATCATAAATATTCATCGCCATCTGGCTGTCGTCGATGGTTTCCTTCGAATTGGCCGCGACATCCACCACCACAGTCTCGCCCTTGGGACTGATGACCTCCAATTTGACCACCTCCACCGTGTTGTAGGGCAGCTCGAAACTGAGAGATAATTCGCGGTTATTGCGCTTGCCCTTCTCGGTCAACACCTTGGTAAAGGTTTCATCCTGGGCCTCGCCCGTGCCGTCGGCGCGATAGACGCGCATCATCTTCTGTTCGACGGTGGCTTCGTCGCAATCCGGGTACCGGTCCAAGGTGATCGCCGCGGCGGCGGCCATGACTTTTGAGGCGTCGAGAAAAGTCCATCGCGCGCCTTCATAGTTGCCGGGCGATTGAGCGGACGCCCGGAGCAGCGACAACCCTAGCAAGACGCCGGCAACCATCCGAGGTCTGAGCGAAATCTTCATCTTCATTGCGTTAGAAGATGACGCAGCCTCGCGGGCCGTTCAAATGATTATTTGGGGAACGCCTAACCGCAGTTGGAGGCGAGCTTTGAACGCGACTGGGGTCGGAAATTTCGCAGAGCGCGGAAGCCAACCATTTTTCCGCCGCGCTCGTCCCAGAGGCGAAAGCGAAACGCCTTGAGGCTGGAGAGCAACGTGACCGGCTTGACCGCCTGAAAAAGCGGCTCGGAGCGGTGGCATTTTTCAAGCAGGTAATTGGGTATCCGAGGGCTGAGATGATGTATATGATGGAAGCCAATATTGCCCGAGAACCACTGCAAGACTCTGGGTAACTTGTAGTAGGAACTGCCTTTGAGGGCGGCCATCGCGTAATCCCACTCCTTGCCGCGCTTCCAATAGACGCCCTCGAATTGGTGCTGAATATAGAACAGCCAGACCCCCGCCGAACCGGCGACCGCGAGCACGGCGAGTTGAAGAACCAGGTAGGCTTTGAACCCGAAAATCCAGCTCATGGCGGCGCCGACCATCAATAACAGCAGGTTGGTCCAGTACACGGAAAGCCGTTCCTTGCGGCCGGCTTGAGCTAACGGAATGCGCTCGATCACCAGGAACAGGAACAAGGGCGCAATCACGAATAGAATAACCGGGTTGCGCGCCAAGCGGTAGGCAAAGCGTTTCCAGCGGGAGGCCTCCAGGTATTCTTGCACGGTCAAGGTCCAAACATCGCCCGTGCCGCGCCGGTCCAAGTCTCCGGCGCTGGAGTGATGCACCGAGTGTTCCCATCGCCATCGATAGTACGGGGTAAAGCAGAGGGCGCCGGTGAGGATGCCCGTGACATCGTTGGCGACGCGCGATTTAACAAAGGAGCCGTGCCCGCAATCGTGAAAGATGATGAAGACGCGAACCAGGAAGCCCCCCGCCAGCAGGATCAACGGCACGGTCAGCCAGTAGGACACGGAAAGGCTGAGATACATGAGGTACCACAGGCCGCCGTAAGGCAACAGTGTGTTTACCACTTGCCAGACCGCGCGCCACGGAGCCGGCTGTTGGTACTTGGCAACGATCTGCCTCCAGGAAGAGTTCTCCGGTTGCAGTCCAGCCGGCTGGGAGCCGGTACCAACATTCTTTCGTTTCATAAACTAGCGCGCAACGCTGCGATGGAGCACTGCTTCCAAGCTGGAGGGATTCAACAATCCGTCAAAGAGAACGGATCGAGGAGCCGGCAGGCCGAAGGAAGTAACTTATTCATCAAGCGCTCTATCAAGGTCGCACAATACCTCAGGAACACAACCACGCGCATCAAAAAAACTCTCGCAAAAGCGCTTTTATGGCGGTGGTTCAGGCCACTTTGGCCTTGACCCGTTGGTGGTTGATGCTCGCCCGGTTGAGCTTAGCCAGGATGCCGTTGGCCTCCGCGGTCGCCACGTCCACAAAAACGTGCCGCTCCCGGACATCGACCACGCCCACGACGTTGGAAGGCAGACCGGTTTCGCCCAGGATGGCGCCGACGATGTCTCCGACCGTGATCCCCATCTGACTCCCCACGTTCAGGTAAAGGCGCGTTTGGTCCGGGGGGGTTCGGTGACTTTGCTTGGGCGGCCGAGCCGCGGACGCGGCGGCCACAGGCGGTTGCACCCCTGCCGGTGGGGAGGGCTGTGGGACTTTCTCGGGCGGCAACGGCGCCGGCGCCGGGACCGGCGCAATTACAGGGGCGGCGGGCGCGGGGCGCGACGGGCGGGCTCCACCAGCCGCGGCTGCGGCCGCGGTGGCGGCCGGTTGTCCCGCCGGGGCCGCCGATCATTGTCCTCCGCCTCAAACGAGGTCGTCTCAGCGGGACCCTTGGGCGACATATCGCCGGACTGCAGAAGATGAATCAGGGCCGAGGCAATGTCGGTCGAAGCAAAACCTTCTTCAAGCAGTCGCTCGATAAGATGGTCCTGTCGCCTGAAATCCGCAGCCACCAGGATGGAGCGCAGTTTGCCTAGAAACACGCTTTGCCGCGCCTCCTCGACTTGTTCGTTCGTGGGGGCCTTGCCCCGGCGAATCTTCACTTTAATGAACCGCTCAATGTGATTGATCTGGAAAAGCTCCCTTCCGGAGACGAAGGAGATCGCCCGACCGCTGCGACCGGCCCGACCGGTGCGTCCGATCCGGTGGAGGTAATCCTCGGCGTCGTACGGCAGGTCATAATTGAAAACCACCTGGACATTTTCCACATCGATGCCGCGCGCCGCCACATCGGTGGCGACCAGGAACTCGAGCTCCGCTTTGCGGAACTTGTTCATCACACGATCGCGCATGGCCTGGCTCATATCTCCATGCAACCGGTCGGCCGAATAGCCTTGCGCGTTCAAGTGGTCCACCAGATCGTCCACCATGCGCTTGGTGTTGCAAAAGACAATCCCCAGGCGCAGATCCAGCAGGTCGATGAGCCGGGTGAGCAACTCGACCTTGAAGCGCCGGTCCACCTCGTAATAAACCTGTTCGACCGTGGGCACGGTCAGTTCCTTTTGCTCGATCCGCACGGTCTGAGGGTTGCGGGAGTAGCGCTGGATGAGCTCCTGAATGGCGCGGGGCATGGTCGCGGAGAAAAAGACCGTCTGGCGCTCCGCCGGAACCGCCTTGAGAATCACCTCGATATCATCACGGAACCCCATGTCGAGCATAACGTCCGCCTCGTCCAGGATGGCCATTTTGACGTGGTCCAAGCGCAAGGTACCGCGGCGCATGTGATCCATGACCCGGCCCGGAGTGCCGATGACGATTTGCGCGCCCTGTCGCAACCCCGCGAACTGCCGCTCGTAAGATTGGCCTCCGTAAATCGGCAAGGCGTGAATGCCGCGCTTGAAAAGGGCCAATTTGTGGAATTCTTCGGAAACCTGCATGGCCAGTTCCCGCGTCGGGCACAGGATTAACACCTGCACGCTGCGCAGGTGCGGGTCCGTTTTCTCGATGGCAGGAGCGGCGAAAGCCGCGGTCTTGCCCGAGCCGGTCTGGGATTGACCGACCACATCCCGCCCCGACATGAGCACCGGGATCGCCTCGGCTTGGATGGGTGAGGCCTGGTCGAAACCGAGCTTGTCGATGGCCTTAAGCAACTCGGGAGACAGCCCAAGTTCAGAAAACAATTTCGTTGTCATAAAAGAAACTTTCGTCGGCGATGGTGGTCGCAAACCGAGGAAGATGCAGGTCCATCGCCAATCTTCCCCGAATCGGAGCCTCGACGGCTCCGCCCCAGGGGGCGAGGGCGCTAAGCGTGATGGTTAGTGGGATGGTTGCGGTCGGACTTGAACTCCCCGCCCCGCGCGGCGGAGTTTGCCCTCAAGGAGCCGGCGGGAGGTCCTCAGGCGGCGCAGAGGGTTTGGAAGGAGCACTTGAGGTTTCCTCGGTCTCCTCGGTCTCCTCGGTCTCCTCCTCATCGTCGTCATCATCCGGTTCCTCCGCTGGGGCGGCCTCGGGCAGTTGCGCGGCGCGCGGATTCTTGGCGCGCCGATTGCGGGGCAAGGGACTGATAACCACGTTGAGATCACGGTCACCCAGCATCTTGGGCGGCGAGTCGGCTTGACCCCAAGCGGCGACATCCAGAACAAATTTGTTGACGACGCCAAAGCCAATTTCCTTATGCGCTTTCTGACGCCCCTTAAACCGGAGCTTCACTCGCACCTTCATGTCATCACAGAGGAACTCGATGGCATGGTTGAGCTTGACCCCAAAATCGTGCGGATCAATGGAAGCCGAGATCTGAAGCTCCTTCATTTTGCTGGCGGCTTGGCGGCTATGAGCTTCTTTGGCCCGCTTCGACTCCTCATACAAGTATTTACCGTATTCGCCGATGCGGCAGACCGGCGGTATGGCCGTGGGAACAACCTCGATGAGGTCCATGCCCTTGCCGCGCGCCAGCGCCAGCGCGGCATCCAGGGTCATGACTCCCAGTTGCTTTTTCATTTCGTCGATCACGCGCACTTCTCGGGCGCGGATCTTGCCGTTTCGACGATGCGCGGGCTCGCGCGAATGAGAGGACCGGGAAGGGAAAGGGCGACTCAATGCACCCTCATGGGTTGGAGGTTCTTCATGCGGAGAGACAAACCAAACTCGATACGACTATTTAACTTGTTAGTAATGCTCTATCATATCGCATGACCGCCCCGGCTGGCAAGTCCAAGCTCGGATTTTGTCAGGGAGGGTAAAAAGGCCAAAAAAAATCGCTTGCAATCCCCCGAAGATGCTCCATGCTGACGTCGTCTAATAGTTAGCTTGTCGCTTCCACTACATGGTGAATCCTCAGTTGAACTTCGTTCAGTGATGATTTGAGACCCGATGATCGGGAACAGTTTGGAGAAAACGAAGCAATGCTAGGACATTGTAGTAGCAAATGAACACGAAGTTATTCGTTGGGAACCTGTCATTCAACACCACGGAGAATGATCTCCATGACGCTTTCGCGGCCCACGGCACCGTGGTTGAGGCCAACTTAATGATGGACCGGGTGAGCAACCGCCCGCGCGGCTTTGCCTTCGTTACGATGGCTTCGCCTGAAGAAGCCCAAAAGGCTATTGACGCCCTCAATGGGAAAGAATTGGATGGCCGCAGCCTGACCGTCAATGAGGCGCGCCCCAAGGAAGACCGCGCCGGTGGTTCCGGTGGTGGTTTCCGCGGCGGACGCGACCGCGGCGGTCGCGGGGACGAAGGACGGCGCTACTAAGCGCCCCGCTTGACCCGCGTTTGGGTCAATTGTTCGCCCGCAGCGCCGCGCCCTTAAGCGCGGCGCGTTAGCGAAGCGGGCGGCGCGCTGATAGCTTCCCCGGGGGCGCTTCGCCGCAGCGGGGGCCGCAAGTCATTACGGCGGCGAAAGTTCCGTCGATCCCCATCTCCCGGTGAACGCGCTATCGCCAGTGCCCGCCGATCCGGTACCAACCACGGGGTCCGCGCTCCCAGCGCGCTCCGACCCAGATCGCATGCGGATAAGGCGGCACCGCCCAACGACCTTCGATCCAAACCCAAGTCCCTCCGCTCCAAATCCATTCGCCGCTGACCCAAACGTAATCGGGTCCGGGCGCCACCACCGCTACCGGGGGTTGAGGGGCGGGAGGGGCTTCGGTCGCAACGGTGTTAGCCGTATTGACCATGTAAGCAATCACTTTCTGGCTGACGCCGGCATCCTTGAGATCGATGAGGGCGTTGGCGTCCAGGTGATACACGGCGCGGGTGGTGGCGATCTGTCCAATGATGACATCGTCGCTCATGCCCGACTTGGTCATGGATTTGATATCCGCGACGCTCGGAGGAGGCCGCGGCGGCGGCGGGTAATAATAATAATACGCGCGTTCGCGAGCTTCGGCTTGCTCATCCATGCTATGGCCGATAAGACCTCCGGCGATTAAACCGGCGGCTCCGCCGATGAGGGCGCCGACTCCAGGCGCTCGGCGATCCGCCAAAGCTCCTATAGCCGCGCCGGAAACGCCACCGATTAGGGCCCCGTTGGCGGTATTATCGGGACGTCCGCTCGGCGTGGTGCAGCCAGCCAGCAGGCTGGCCAACCCTAGCACGGTAACAACCTTGACAGTAAAGACTCTCATACTTCACCTTTCCGATAACGACGCGACTAGCGTTTTCGATCGTCATGAACGCTTCTTCGGTCGGCGTCTTCATGCCCCCGCCCCCCATGCATCGGCTCTTCTACCCGGACTTCGTGGCGTGTAAAGCGCGCCACGCGCTCCCGGCCAAGACCTTCAACCACGAACCGGCCATGGTCAAGGCGATAGCCGTTCATGACGACACTACGGCCAAAAACAAATCTCACCCTATCCCGCGGCAATAAAAAGGGACGAAAATCACGATCCCAAAAATGGTCATAGGCGACAAAGGTGAACATGTCCGCCCCCAAGCCAAAGTCGACGTCCACAGCCAGGTGGCCGCCAAACCACAGGCCAACGCCCGCCCTGAATACAGCCGCAGGCGGAAGCGGCGCCCAGCCGCAATAGCCCTCCACGTGCCGCCAGCAAACCCACGCCGGCGCCCAATCATAGCCGGGCTTCCAAACCCAGCCCAGGGCGTCCCGATACCAGCGCCCGTAGTGGAAGGCGATATCGCCCCACGGATAATCTGATTGCCAGAACCAGCCGTCCGCCGTGTAAACCCAGTGGCCCGCGTTACAGTAAGGCCGCCAGTAGGGATCGGTAGCGGCGACAAAGGGACGCCAACACAAGCCGTAGCCGGCGACATCCATCCACGTGCCATAGGGAGCAAGCTGCAATTGAAACGAGGCGAGGCCTGAGGGTTGGGCCGCTGGTTCAATCGGAGGCGCGGACGCCGCCGGCGCGGGGCTGTAGGGCGCCGCCGCCGGCGCTGGAGCGGCCGGAACCGGGACGACCGGGGCTGGCGGCGGAGCGGGGTTTGCGGGAAAGGCGGAAGCGCCCGTTCCAAGCAGCGCCTTGATCTCGTTTTGGGAAACGCCCTGCTCGTGGAGGTAAATGAGCTGATCCGCAGACAGGTTGTAATAGGCGGCGGTGTTCCTAATCTGGGCCAGCACCACCTCCTCCTCCAATCCCGCTTTGACCAGCTTGACCACATCCTGAACTCCCGGAGGGAGATTCGGCGCCGTCTGTGCGGAGCAATCGAGTCCCGAGAGCCGCATCATCAACCCAGCGACCAGGCCCACGGCTGCGACGTAATGCTTCAGTTGGATCGTTCTCATTGGTAGTAACATACACGCTTGTTTGGGTTCAATCAGGCTTTTTATTGAGCCACTCACCACATCTCATAGCTTGGACTGTCCAGGCAAACCCAGGGTTTCCATGGATGTGATGAAACGGGCGCAAAGCGGGATGAATCATGTAAAAACCGGGATGAATCATCCCATCAGACGAGGTACCCCGTGGAGTTGCGGGTGCCGGGCGCTTACGGCGTCTTCGCGTTGAGTTCCTTGGGAGCGGGTATCTGGGAGGGATTCCAACCGCCTCCAACCGCTTCGACCAGCCGCACGCTAGCAATCATCTGTTGGGTGCGCAGGTTTACCAGGGTTTGACGATTCACCAGATAAGTGGTTTGCGCCGTGATGACATTCAGGTAGCTATCGATTCCTTGCTTATATCGAATGGTGGCAAGAGCCAAAAACCTCGCCGAGGACTTAACGGCCGTTTCCTGCTGCTCGATCTGGCGGGCGAGGATCCGCAAGGTGGCGAGGTCATCCTCGACCTGTTGGAAGGCAGTCAAGACGGTCTGGCGGTACTTGGCCACCGTATTATCGTATTCGGCCCGGACTTGTTCGACCACGGCTTTGCGCGCACCCGCATCGAAGATGGTCTCCCCTAGCCCCGCGCCCAAGGACCATGCGCGGCTCGGCCAATCCAGGAGACTGGAAAGGGACGCGCTTTGGAACGCGCCGGAGGCGCTCAAGGTGACGGTCGGGAAATAGGCGGCTTTTGCGACGCCGATGCGCGCGTTGGCCTCCGCCACACGGCGCTCGGCGGCGGCAATATCCGGACGTCGTTCGAGAAGTTCCGAGGGAAGACCCGACGGAACGACCAGTGGATTGGCGTTCAGATCTTCCACGGGGATGGAGAAACTGCCCGGAGGAACGCCGATCAAGACCGCGATCGCATGCTCGAGTTGGGCGCGGAGGATGCCGAGGTTGGTGGCTTGGGCTTGGGCGGTTTCAAGCTGGGTCTCGGCTTGGGCAACATCCTCGTCCGAGGCGATGCCGGTCTCCAAGCGGGTCTGATTCAAGTCGAGCGATTCCCGGTAGGCCTTGACCGTGTCATCATAGAGGAGTTTCAAGGCGTCCTGGGCGCGAAGTTGGAAAAAATCAGCCGCCAAATCGCCTTGGGCCGCGAGTCGGGTATTCTGAAGATCGGCGGCGGTGGCCTGGGCTTCAAGGGCGTTCGCTTTGACGGTGTCACGAATCTTGCCCCAGAGGTCGAGTTGCCAGGAGGCATCGAGCGGAAGAGAATACTCGGTCAGCGTCGCGCCATTATTTACCGACGGCTGTCGGGAACGTGTGACGCTCGGGTTGGCGGCCAGGGTTGGATACAACTGGGCGCGCGCCTGGTTGACCAGGGCGCGGGCCGAGAGAAAATTGGCGAAAGCCGCGACCACATTCTGGTTCGAACTGGCGACCTGCTCTTCGAGCGCGCTCAACTGGCTGTTGGTGTACATTTCCCACCATTTACCACGAAGGGCGGCGTCGCTGGGTTGCGCTCGCTTCCAGAGGTTGGTCCCTGCATTGCCTTGCGGCGCGAGCTCCTTGAAGGCCGCAGGCGTCGGCGTCGCGGGGCGCTCATATTTGGGGCTGAAACTGCACCCGGTGACGAGGCACCCGAGGCCAGCCGCGAAGCTCCAAACCAGACTGCGGCAACAACGTCTTTTTCCTGGGCGCGCGCCGGGGCGGATCGAGACCCGGAACGGGGAATTTCCGTAGTCAGTCATAAATGAAGTTCGGCTGGTCATGGGTCATCCCAGAGCGGGTTCGGGAGTTGCGGGGTCTCGCCGATGGCGCCACGCCTCCCATCGGAGCCTAAGGCGGTCAATTTCAAGGTAAACGACCGGAGTGGTATAAAGCGTAAGCACCTGGCTGAAGAGCAAGCCCCCGACGATGGCGATGCCGAGCGGGCGGCGAAGTTCCGAGCCCGCCCCCGTCCCAATAACTAAAGGCAAGGCGCCGAACATGGCGGCCATGGTGGTCATCAGAATCGGCCGAAAGCGCAAGAGGCAGGCTTGGAAAATCGCCTCGGCCGGAGGCACGTGGTGTTCGCGCTCGGCGGCCAGGGCGAAGTCGATCATCATGATGGCGTTTTTCTTGACGATACCGATCAGCAAGACAACGCCGATCAAGGCGATCACGCTCAGGTCCGTATTGAAAAGCATCAAAGCCAGAACGGCGCCCACGCCGGCCGAAGGGAGGGTGGACAATATCGTGATCGGATGAATGTAGCTTTCATACAGGATGCCCAGGACGATATAGACCGCCAGCAAGGCGGTGATGATGAGAATCGGTTCGCTCGCCAGAGAAGTTTGAAAGGCTTGCATCGTTCCAGAAAAGCTCCCGTGAATGCTGGGCGGCATGCCGACCCGCTGTTGCATCTCCTGGATGCGCTTGACTCCATCGCTCAAGGCCACGCCGGGGGTAAGATTGAACGAAATCGTTACCGCCGGAAACTGGCCCTGGTGGCTCACCGTGATCGGCGCGGTCGTGGGCAGATACCGGGTGATAGCGCTCAAAGGCACCTGCCCGCCGTTAGTCGATCGAAGATAAATATTATCCAGACCTTGCGGGCTTTGCCAGTACTTGGGATCGACTTCCAGAACCACGTGGTACTGGTTGAGGGCCGTGTACATAGTCGATACCTGGCATTGACCAAAGGCGTCATACAGGGTGTTATCGATCATCTGCGGCGTGAGTCCCAATCGGGCGGCGGTCAAGCGATCATAGACCAGCGAGGCCTGCAGACCGTTGTTCTGCTGGTCGCTGTTGACATCGGTAAAGCCCGGCAGCTTGCGCATCTCCTGCAGCAGTCTGGGACCCCAGTTGACTAAATCCTGGAGATTGTCGCTCTGGATGGTGTATTGGAATTGAGCGTTGCTTTGCCGTCCGCCGATGCGCAAATCCTGGCCCGCTTGCATGAAGACCGTCGCGCCTGGCACGGGCGCCAACTTCGGCCGCAGCCGGTTGAGCAATTGACTGGAACTGAGGCTGCGCTCCCCCAGCGGTTTTAATCCGACGTAGATGAACCCGCTGTTGGCCGCGCCGCCGCCACCGGTAAAGGCCATCACGTTGGCGACCGCGGGATCGTCTTTAATGCGGCTCACCAGCATGCCGGAAGCCTTTTGCATCGATTGAAATGAAGCGTCCTGCGCGCCCTGCAAGCCCCCGAAAACGGTCCCGTTGTCCTGCTGTGGAAAAAAGCCCTTGGGCACGTACATGAACAACACGACATTGAGAACCACGGTGAGGAGCAGGACAAAAAGGGTGATCACCGGATGCCGCAGCACGCGAGTCAAACTACGCTCATAAAGTCCCAGCACCCAGGCGAAAACCCGCTCGCTCCCCTGGTAGACCCGGCCGTGCTCCCGGGCCCCTCGGTGTTTGAGTAGCCGGGCGCACATCATCGGGGTCGTGGTTAGGGAGACTGCCAGGGAGACAATGATCGCCACGGAAAGCGTCACCGCGAATTCACGAAAGAGACGGCCAACGATGCCGCCCATCAGGAGAATGGGAATAAAGACCGCCACCAGCGAGACGCTGATGGTCAGGACCGTAAATCCGACCTCGCGAGCCCCTTTCAAGGCGGCCTCCATCGGAGTCATCCCCTTCTCCAGATAGCGGGTGACATTCTCAATCACGACGATCGCATCATCCACCACGAACCCGGTCGCAATCGTCAGCGCCATCAAAGAGAGGTTATCAATGCTGTAATGGCACAAGTACATGACGCCAAAGGTCCCGATCAAGGAAACCGGGACCGCCACGCTCGGGATCAGCGTGGCCCGCGCGTCGCGCAGGAAAACAAATACGACCAAAATGACCAGCGCGACCGAGATCACCAGGTTGATTTCCACGTCGCGAACCGAGGCGCGGATCGTGGTCGTGCGATCCATCACGACCGTGAGCTTGATGGCCGAGGCGATGGAGGCTTTCAGCGAAGGCAATGCCTGCCGAATGCGATCCACGGTTTCGATGATGTTCGCTCCCGGCTGTCGAAAGATGATCACCAGGACAGAGGGTTCGCCGTTGACGAAACCCGCAGCCCGGATGTTCTCCACCGAATCCTGCACGTTGGCGACGTCCGACAGTTTAATCGCCGCTCCACTGTGATAACCCACGATGAGCGGCCGGTAATCCTTGGCCTTAAGCAACTGGTCATTTGCCTGCAGATCCATCGTCGTCTGCCCGTTAGCGATCTGGCCTTTGGGCAAATTCGCATTCTGCCGGCTGAGCATCGTACGCACGTCCTCCAAGCCGAGCCCGAAACTGTTTAATTGGGTCGGATTGATATCCACGCGAACAGCGGGAAGGGAGCTGCCCCCCACCGAAACCTGGCCGACGCCCTGGACCTGAGAAAGCCGCTGTTGGATAATCGTGGAAGCGGCGTCGTAGAGGGTGCCGCGGTCATAAATCGGCGAGGTCAGCGCCAGGATGACAATCGGGGAATCGGCGGGATTCACTTTGCGATAATAGGGATTGGCCGGCAGATTCGAGGGCAGAAAGGCGCGGGCGGCATTGATGGCCGCCTGGACATCCCGGGCGGCGCCATCGATGTTGCGATTGAGGTCAAATTGGAGCGTAATCGCGGTCGTGCCCAGGGAGCTGGCGGAAGTCATCTCGTTGACGCCAGCGATATGGCCGAGTTGCCGTTCCAGCGGCGCCGCCACCGAGGAGGCCATAATCTCCGGACTGGCTCCTGGCAACCCGGCGCCCACGGTGATGGTGGGAAAATCGACCTGCGGCAAAGGCGAGACCGGGAGGAATCTGAAGGCAATCGCTCCGGCCAGCGCCACCGCAATTGTCAGCAAGGTGGTAGCCACCGGGCGGCGAACGAATGGAGCGGAAAGGTTCATCGCGGCTAGGCCGTAATGGGTTGGGCCTTACTTTCGCCGGGTTCGGCTTTAAACGCCTTGAAACCCAAGCGATCGAAGAAGAGGTAAATCACGGGGGTGGTGTACAAGGTCAGCAACTGGCTAATGAGCAATCCGCCGACGATGGAAATACCCAAGGGCCGGCGCAACTCGGAGCCCGTCCCGGTACCCAAGGCCAAGGGTAACGCGCCCAACAAGGCGGCCAGGGTGGTCATCATGATCGGCCGAAAACGGAGGAGGCAGGCCTGGTAGATCGCCTCTTCGGGGCGCTTGCCTTCCCGCCGCTCCGCATCCAGGGCGAAATCAATCATCATGATGGCGTTCTTCTTGACGATGCCGATGAGGAGGATGATCCCAATGAGGGCCACCACGCTGAGCTCGGAACCGCACACCAACAGCGCCAGGATGGCCCCGACGCCCGCCGAGGGGAGAGTCGAGATGATGGTTAGGGCGTGAATGTAACTCTCGTAGAGGATGCCCAGCACGATATAGACGGTGACCACGGCCGCCAGGATGAGGAGCGGTTCGTTGCGCAAGGAGGACTGGAAGGACTGCGCCGTGCCTTGGAAGGCCGCTTGAACGCTCAGCGGCATGTTCAGGTCCTTTTGGGCCTGCTCGATGGCCGCCGTGGCGTCGCCCAAGGCCGCCCCCGGAGTCAGATTAAAGGAGATCGTGACGGTGGGAAACTGCCCTTGGTGGTTTACGGAAAGAGGCGCGCTGCTTTGCTCAAAATGAGTGAAAGCGCTGAGCGGCACCTGCCCTCCGCCGGCCGAGCGAACGTAGATATCTTGCAGTTTGGCCGGGTTCCTTTGAAACTCCGGTTTCGCTTCCAGGATGACATGGTACTGGTTCAACTGGGTAAAGAGCGTCGAGATTTGCCGCTGGCCGAAAGCGTCATAGAGGGTGTCATCGATGGCCTGTGGGGTAATGCCCAACCTGGAAGCGGTCTGCCGGTCAATCATCAGCCATGTCGACGCGCCCCCGGTTTGTTGATCCGTCGCGACATCGCGTAGCTGCGGCAAAGTCCGTAGCTTTTCCATGAGCCGGGTGGTCCAGGTATTCAGCTCGTTGATATCCGGGTCTTCGAGCGTGTACTGGAACTGCGTTCGGCTAACCCGGTCTTCCACGGTCAGGTCCTGGATCGGCTGCATGTAAAGGGTGATGCCATCGACCTTGGCCAACCGCGCCTGCAGGCGGTGCATGATCGCCGTGGCGTCCAGTTTGCGCTCCGCCAACGGTTTCAAATTAATCAGAATGCGCCCGCTGTTGAGGGTGGTGTTGATGCCATCCACGCCGATAAACGAGGAGAGACTCTCCACGGCGGGGTCGCCGAGGATAACCTCGGCCAGCGCCTGCTGCTTTTCGGCCATGGCGGAGAACGAGGTGGTCTGGGGCGCTTCCGAAATGCCTTGAATCACGCCGGTGTCCTGCACCGGGAAGAAGCCTTTAGGCACGATGATATAGAGCAAGACCGTCAGCACCAACGTCCCGGCCGCAACCAGCAAAGTGGCCGTCTGGTACTTGAGAACCCATTGAAGGGTCTTCCCATAGAGTCCGATAATCCGGTTGAGCACGTGCTCCGAGGCGCGATAGAACCATCCTTGCTTCGACTCGGGCTTGTGGCGCAGCAGCCGGGCGCACATCATGGGGGTAAGGGTTAGCGACACCACCGCGGAGACGAGGATGGTCACCGCCAGGGTAACGGCGAACTCGCGGAACAGTCGTCCGACGATGTCACCCATGAACAACAGCGGGATGAGCACGGCGATCAAGGAAACGGTCAAGGATACGATGGTGAACCCGATTTGCTCGGCGCCCTTCAACGCGGCGTCCAGCGGACGCTCGCCCGCTTCGATGTAACGGGCGATATTCTCGATCATCACGATCGCGTCATCCACCACAAAGCCGGTGGAGATCGTCAGCGCCATCAGGGTGAGATTGTTCAGGCTGTAGCCGAGCAGGTACATCACGCCGAACGTGCCCACCAGCGATAGCGGCACCGCCACGCTCGGGATGATGGTCGCCGCCAGCGTCCGTAAAAATAGAAAGATGACCAAGACCACCAAGGCCACGGTCAGCATCAACTCGAATTGAACATCCTCGACCGAAGCCCGGATGGTCGTGGTCCGGTCCGTGAGCAGGGAGACCTCGATGGCGGCGGGGAGACTGGCTTTAAGCTGGGGCAAGCGGGCCTTGATACGATCGACGACCTGGATAATGTTGGCGCCCGGTTGACGCTGGACGTTGAGAATGACCGCCGGATTAGTATTCATCCAAGCGGCCAGCTTGACGTTCTCGGCGCCGTCGATCACGTTGGCCACGTCGGAGAGCATCACCGGCGCACCGTTGCGATAGGCGATAATGATGGCGCGGTAGTCCTGGCTGGTGAGGAGTTGATCGTTGCCGTTGATTTGGTAAGCCTGCTTGGGCCCGTCGAAATTGCCCTTGGCTTGGTTGACGCTGGTCTGCTGGAGGGCCGAGCGCACGTCCTCGAGATTCATGCCGAGAGAGGCGATGGCGGTGGGATTGACCTGGACCCTCACGGCCGGCTTCTGGCCGCCGCTGATGGTCACGAGACCGACCCCCGAAATTTGCGAGATCTTCTGGGCCAACCGCGTATCCGCCATGTCTTCGACCTGGGACAAGGTGATGGATTTTGAGGTCAACGCCAGGGTGACGATGGGCGCGTCGGCCGGATTGGATTTACTATAGATGGGCGGAGACGGAAGATTTGCCGGCAGATAGGTCTGGGCTGCGTTGATCGCGGCCTGAACTTCCTGCTCCGCGACATCAATATTCAGGTTGAGTGCGAATTGAAGGACAATGACCGAGCTTCCTCCCGAACTGCACGAGGTCATCTGATTCAAGCCCGGCACTTGTCCAAACTGCCGTTCCAAGGGGGCGGTAACGGCCGAGGCCACGACGTCGGGGCTCGCGCCAGGATAGAAGGTCACCACCTGAATGGTCGGATAATCGACCTCGGGCAGAGCGGACACTGGCAATTGCTTATAAGCGACTAGTCCCGCCAGGAGAATCGCCGCCATGAGCAGCGACGTCGCCACCGGCCTGAGGATAAATGGGCGGGAAGGACTCATTCCGATCCTTGTCCGCCCGCCTCCGCCCGCGCTGATTTCTTTTTGCCGGACTTCTTTCCTTCCTTACCACCCTCCGCCGCCATGCCCGGTGGTTTACCGCGGCCCTGGCCGGACGCCGCCCCCAGTTTGCGCACCTCCACCTTCATGCCATCCTGCAATCGGTTAAAATTGTCCGCCGCGATTATTTCGTCCGGCTCCACCCCGTGAACCACCGCCATTTCGCCGTCCGTGACGCCAACGGTCACCGTACGCATAATGACGATGGCCGGCGTCGGGTTGGTCTGGACCAGGTACACAAACGCCCCTTCCCCGTTGTGCTGGACAGCGACCGCAGGGACGAGCGTCGCCCCGCGCACCGTGTTGACCAGGAGCTTCGCGTTGACGAACTGGTTGGGAAAGAGAGCATTGTCCTCATTCGGAAAGAGGGCCTTGAGTTTGACGGTGCCGGTGGAGGAGTCGATCTGATTGTCCATGGTCAGGAGGTTGCCAGTCGCCAGCTTCCTCTGTTGGTCGCGGTCGTAGGCATCCACCGTCAAGGTTCGACCCTGGCTTAACTGCTGCTGAATGCCGGGCAAGGCATCTTCCGCGACATTGAAAACCACAGTAATGGGTTGAAGTTGGGTGATAACGGCCAGGGGATTAGTATCCGTGGCGTGGACAATGTTGCCAGCGTCCACGAGTCGCAGTCCGACGCGTCCGGAAATCGGCGCGGTGATATGAGAATAGGCCACCTGAAGCTTGGCATTGTCGACCTGGCCTTGATCCAACTGCACCGTGCCTTCGTACTGGTGGACGGTGGCCAGTTGGGTGTCGAGTTGCTGTTTGGGGACGGCGTTCTTTTCGTACGCGATCTTGTAGCGCTCCAAATCGACATGCGCATTTTCCAGGAGCGCCTTGTCGCGCGCCAATTGCCCCTCCATTTGGGTCAATTGCGCCTGGTAAGGCCGGGGATCGATTTCCGCCAGCGAATCGCCCGCATGAACCATCTGGCCCTCGACGTAATTGACGCTCATGAGTTGCCCGTCCACGCGACTCTTCACCATCACGGTGTTCAGCGGGGTCACGTAGCCAATGGCGTTAGTGTACGCCGCGATATCGCCTTTCTTCGCCTCCGCAATCCCCACCACGGGAGGGGGCGGCGAGAAGGAGCGCTTTTGCCCGGCGGCCCCCTCGCCCGTTCGGGAATGGAGGAAAAAGGCGGTGGCGACGACAATAGCGCACAGCGCTGCGATCCAGATCCAACGTTGGTTCTTCATCTCGAGTCAGTCCCGATGGGTCAGCGGCATTAACCGCTTTCTTTCAAAGCGGTCGCCGGGTTTGCTCTGGGCCCAAAGGCCCCGAAAGTTGGCCTCATGGCGGCTTGGGGCCGCCTGGCTAACGCATAACCCGGCCTCGGTACAGGCTTGCCCCGCCAGACGCCCCGGTTTGTAGGGGCCCGGCAAACCTTTTCCAGGCAAGCATTTGCTCATACGCGGTCTTTCAGCATTAGCAGGTTCTGACTACTATCGAAAGCAAAAGATCTCGCGAATGTGATAGAACCGTCGTAAGGCGGGTTGAATCCATCCGAGCTCGGGATGAAAGGGCGGTTCCTCGGCCCGCCGCGCAGGTTACGCTGCGGTCCGGAGTGGATTTGGATCCCGCCGAAGCCATTGCCCCAGGCGCTAAAGGGTTGAGGGTAGCAACCGCGGAGGCGGTTCCCCGGCAGGCATCAATGGGACCGATGCCCCTAAACCAAACTCTGAGTCCGGCCGATAGAACGGGGGATGGCGAAAGGCTGGATTCTGGTTCCGCTTCTCTCGTTGCTCTTGGGATGCGACGGGAGGCCCGCCCGGATGGAACAGCCGGAGGACCCAGGGGGCCGCTACCGGGAGCAGATCGCGATAGCGATGCGAGTGCTAAAACAACGCGCGCCATGGGCCGACCGCGCGGAGTGGGAGGTCTTGCGATCCGGGGATGGATGGCAGGTCATCGCCTGGCGAGTCGAACATCCCGAAAGCAAAGGCGGCAATCGGTACTTGCCTTGGGGCTACTCCGTAATCGAACTGAACGGCCGCATGGAAGCGGTGGGTTACCATGCCAAAGGTTAACGCGCCGGCGCTTTCTCCAGAATGCAACCGCTTGGATGCGAATAACTCCAACTCGAGTCAGGGTTTGGAAGCCGCGCTTTGGATGGCCTCGCGCAGCTTCTTTTCCGCGGCGGCATTCCAGTAGCCGCACTCCAGTTGCAGAAAGACCGACGTGTACGGTTGCGTGTGGCGGGTCTTGAGCAAAAGGACATGGAAGGTCTGTCCGGCGACGTCCAGCTTCTTGATGATGTCTTCATGCGACTCCCGCTTGACGGTTTGCCCACCAAGCAGTTGCTTCAGTTTGGCGCGGTACTGCGCGATCCCCGGAGCGTCACTGTCCTCGACGAAATCCAGTTCCTTGTCCACATAGATGGTCGGCTTGACGTGGGTGGTCTTTCCCAGAGCTCCGAGCACGGTTTCGACCACGTCCAACATCTGGCCATCGGTGGCGATGGTCTCAATCCCTTCGGCCGTCTGCAGCGGGTAGGCCGCATCAGCGATGACGATCCAATTGCGATGGCCCAGCAAGGGCAACTCCTGACTCAGGCGTGATTGCCAGGTCACCTCCGCGGCGGAAAGCGTTCCAGAAATGGCCAACAACGAGGTAAGGATGATGCTTCTCATGGCTCGAGCTTGCCGAAAGGGCGCCGAGGCTTCAAGACGAAACGTGTGCATGATCCAACACGGCCGGACCCATCGATCGCAGCCCCGCCAAAGCTGAAGATTCTGCTAGGCAATCGGGCCGGTCTATGGCCTCATTTGGAGCGCGCACAGATAATCAGGCTATGAAGTCGTTTTGGCAATTCGCCTTGGCCGTCGTCCCACTTTGGGCCGGCGCCCAGCTTTCCCTCAGCGAGGCCTTCGGCATCGAGCCTTGCCGAATCGAGATCGTGGAACGCGGATCGCGCTGGCCGGCGCCCCTGGTCGAATTGCGCACCACCCACAATGTCCGTTTTGTGTCCGACAATGCGGGGATCATCGCCTTTGATTTGCCCGAACTCATGGGGGTGGAGACCTGGTTTTTTATCAGCGGCGACGGCTACGAAGTCCCCAAAGATGGCTTCGGCTACCAAGGCGCGCGGCTCACGCCCGAGCCCGGAAAGGTCTTGAAGATCGAGGTGACCCGCACGATCCTGGCGCGGCGCCTCGGCAGGCTTACCGGCGCGGGACTATTCGCGGAGAGCCAGAAACTCGGACGGGAACTCGATTGGAAGGAGTCCGGCGTTCTGGGGTGTGACAGCGCGCTAAACGCCGTCCACCAGGGACGGCTCTATTGGGTGTGGGGCGATACCACTTTGGCGAAGTATCCGCTGGGCATTTTCGATGCCTCAGGTGCCACCACGGCCATACAGCCGCTAACCTCCCTGGAGCCTCCGGTCCGGCTGCAATTCGACTATTTCAGAGACACCAACGCCCTCCCCCGCGGGGTGGCGCCCATGCCCGGCTCCGGGCCTACCTGGCTGAGCGCTTGCGCGAGCCTGCCGGACAAGACCGGAACGCCCCGCCTGGTGGCGACTTACTCCAAGATCAAAGGCTACCTGGAGGCTTACGAACGCGGTTTATGCGTCTGGAATGACCGGACCGCCCGATTTGATCGCCTGCGGATCGTGTGGTCCAAGTCCGATCAGACCCCCACGGCGCCACCGGCGCCGGACGGGCATGCGGCGCTTTGGAAAGACCCGGAAGGCAAGGAGTGGGTCCTCTTTGGCAATCCCTTGCCCACCCTCCGCTGTCCGGCGACTTTCGAGGCATGGCAACAAGCCTCGAACTGGGAGGTCCTCAAGCCTCAGGACTCCCTGACCGATGCCCAATCCGCCACCCCAGTCAAGCCGCATACGGGTTCCATCGCCTGGAACGGCTGGCGTCATCGGTGGGTGACGGTCTTTATGCAAGCGTTCGGCAAGCCCTCAGCCTTCGGGGAGCTCTGGTACGCGGAAGCGCCGCAGCCCCAAGGCCCTTGGGGACCGGCGGTCAAAATCCTCTCCCATTCAAACTACACATTCTACAACCCGAAACTCCACCCGGAGTTCACCGCCCCTGATTCGCCCATCCTGCTTTTCGAAGGCACTTACACGAAAGAGTTCGCCGATCGGCCTCCGGCCACACCCCGATACGATTACAACCAGATCCTCTACCGGTTGGACCTGGACGACCCCGCCCTTGAACGCGCGTTGCGCGGAAAGCTATAATAACTTATGCCTATCCCATTATCTAAAACGCTCCGCATCCTGGCGCTGACCACGGCCCTGACGCTGCCGATACCCTTTGCAGCCCAAGCGGGTCCCACCCTCGTCAACCGAGGCTCGAGCCCTTACCGGATCGTGATCGCCACCAACGCCATTGCGTCGGAGCATTACGCGGCGGAGGAACTCCAGCGCTATCTCGAAAAAATGACCGGGATCAGGCTGCCGGTCGTTACCGAGGCGGAACGACCGACCGACCATGAAATCCTGATCGGCGACAGCGCGCGGGTGAGGAAATTGAAGTTGGGGATTGATTTCAAGAACCTCGGCGCCGAAGGCTATGCCCTGCGCACGAAAGGGCGGAAACTCATCATCACCGGCGGCAAGCCGCGCGGGACGCTTTACGGCGTCTATGCCCTGCTGGAAGACACGCTCGGGATCCGATGGTTCACTCCGGATTTGGAGGTGGTTCCCAAAACCAACAGGGTCGCCCTGCCCTTCATCAAGAAAGTCCAGGCGCCAAGCCTGGAATACCGCGAAGTGTTTTGGACCGAGATGATGCGAGACTCCGATTTTGCCGCCCGGCACCGCCTCAATGGCGACCACTACAAGTTGGCTGAAAGGCATGGCGGTCCAGCCGTCGTCTATTTCCCCTTCGTTCACAGCCTCGACAGCCTCATCCCGCCGGACCTCTTCAAAGAGCACCCGGATTATTTTCCGCTGATTGACGGTCAGCGCAAATCGGGCTACGTCCAGCGGTGCCTTTCCCATCCCGAAGTGCTGAAGCTGGCGACCGCCCGCGTGCGGCAGTGGATTGTCGAGCACCCGGAGGCGACCATCGTCAGCGTTTCCCAGAACGACACCGCGAACTACTGCCAGTGTCCGCAATGCAAGAGCTTCGACGATCAGGAAGGCAGCCCGGCGGCCTCAATGATTCGCTTTGCGAACGCCATCGCCGAGAACATCGAGCATGATTACCCCCGGGTGCGCATCGATACGCTGGCTTACCAATACACCCGCAAGCCGCCCAAAACGCTCCGCCCGCGCCCCAATGTCATTATCCGCCTCTGCTCCATCGAGTGCTGTTTTGCCCATCCCCTGGCCGATTGTCCCTCCGCCGAGAACCTCCGGTTCCGCGATGACATCCTGGTCTGGCAACCCGTGGCCCCGCTGCTCTACGTATGGGATTACACTCCCAACTTCGCCCATTACCAACAACCCTTTCCCAATTTCGATTCTCTCCAGCCCAACGTCCAATTCTTCGTCCAGCACGGCGTCAGGGGACTGTTCGAGCAAGGCAACTATTCCGCCGGCGGCGGCGGCGAAATGGAGCCGCTCCGCGCCTATCTGCTGGCCAAAATCCTCTGGGACCCGCAAACCGACGTCCCCCGGCATACCCGCGAATTCCTGGCCGCCTATTACGGCAAAGCCGCCCCTGGCATTCGCGCCTATCTTGACCTTCTCGAAGCCCAGGTGCGCGGCGGAAAGGCCCACGCCCATATTTTTGACAGCTCCAAGGCGGCCTACCTGAATCCGGGGTTCCTGACCGCGGCAGACGCGCTCCTCGAGCAGGCGGAGCGAACCGCCGACACCGACGCCACTCGCGCCCGAACCCGGGCGACGCGCCTTCCCATTTGGTATGTCCAATTGGCCACCGACCGCGTCGTTGGCGATGCTCGCGGCGAGTTGTTGCGGCAGTTTCTCCAAACCGCCCGACAGGCCGGGATCAGCCACATCAGCGAAGGTCAAACCCTCGATGATTGGGCCGCCAAAGCGCAAGCGAAATAGCCCGCCTGACCTCATGAAAAAAGGGAAAGGCGTCTCCATCGTCCTCGTGACGGCGCCGGATATGCGAACCGCGCGGCGCCTCGCGCGGGCCGCCCTCGAATCCCGGCTGGTCGCCTGCGCCAACCTCGTGCCCCGGATCGAATCCCACTATTGGTGGCAGGGCAAGCTCGAGCGCGCCGCCGAGGTTCTCCTCCTCCTCAAGACGACCGCCTCGCGCCTGCCGGCGCTGGAGAAGCTCATCCTGAAATCCCATCCCTACGACACCGCCGAGTTCGTGGCGCTGCCGGTGGACCGCGTCACCCCGCGCTACCTGGCCTGGTGGAAGGAATCCGCGCTTGATCTCCCGCTGAAGTGTGGCAGTTTCAGTAGTGTTCGTAAATTATGAATAAACCAAACATTATAGCTTACTTGAAACCGTCCTGTGGATGGAGTCGCGGCGTGAGGGCGGTCCTCAAGAAATACGATTTGCCTTACGAGGATCGCGACATCATCAACGATCCGATCCAGCGCGACGAAATGGTCGCCAAAAGCGGCCAACCGCTCAGTCCTTGCGTCGAAATCGACGGCCACATGCTTCCGGATGTCAGCGGCGACGAAGTCGAGGCCTACCTGCTTTCCGAGCGTTTAGTTGGAGAGACTGATCGCGTCGCCGACGCCCCCACCAACCAGTGCGGTTGCGGGGGATAGTCCGCCCGGCGGCGCTTAGTCCCGGCCGCGAAGCTTCGCCAGCAACCGGAGGATCTCCAGGTACAACCAGACCAGGGTCACCAGGAGAGCCATTCCGCAGTACCATTCCATGTACCGCGCGGAACCGCTGCTGACGGAGTTTTCGATGACCGCGAAGTCGACCAAGAGATTAAAGGCGGCGATGCTGACAATGAACAGGCTAATGCCGATGCCGAGCGGTCCGCTTTCGTGGATGAATGGCACGGCGACGTGGAACATGCCCAGGATGATATCCACAAAATAGACGAGCGCGACCGCGGCGGTGGCGACAAAAATGCCGCGAACCAGGCGGTCGGTGACCCGGATGATGCGGGTCGTGTAGAGCATCAGCATCAGGGCCAGGACGCCAAAGGTCAGCAGCATGGCGTTGACGACGATGCCCGGATAGCGGATCTGCATGACCTGGGAGATCGCGCCCAGGCATAAGCCTTCAAACACTGCGTAGATCGGGGCCGCAACCGGCGCCGTGGTGGGTTTAAAAGTCCCTACCAGGCAGGCAATCAAGCCGCCGATGAGCCCGAGGATCATCAATGGCATTTGCAGCGCGGGATGCGTCCATGAAAAGGCCCCGGCCCCCATGCATAGCAGCAACAGGACGCCCGTCTTGTTGATTACCCCTTGCAGGGTCATTGTGTCGCTTCCATCCCAGGCTCGCGAGAAAGCGCTCTCCCGTTTCAATAGCGGATTTGTCGATTCCATAATGCCTAACCATGCCAAATCTCGCGAGATTTTGCAAGTCGGACGCATGCCCTTCAGCAATACTCCCTATGCTGAAGCGACGGAGGCCTCTGACCTGCTGGTTGGCGGAGACTCCGACTCCGCCCATTGCACGATTGGCGGTCCGCGGCGGCCGTATCTCTGAGACCGGGTGGTGTTCCGAAGTCCCAAAGCAGTCATTCGCGAATGGCTTCCTCATCGCGGAGCGATGTGGTGAAGGTAGCCGTGGGCGGCGCGCCAGCGTCGGCGTCGGATGGAGCGAGGTGAGTTTTCCGGCGGCGCTCCGCGACGCGGGGACACGGTACGGACTTGGTTCCGTGGGCTGAAGCCGCACGGCTAACGGCATGGCATCGCTCCGCGATGCAAGGGCCGTGCCGGGGACCAGATTGCGTCCCAACGTCCTGCGATGATCGTCCCTGAATGGATCCCCCCATCGCGGAGCGATGCCGCGAAGGTAGCCGTGGGCCGCGCGCCAGCGCGGCCCACGGACATCTGCGCACTGCCGCATCTTCGTCGCGGAGCGACGATGGAGGCGTCGGCGCCGGATGGATCGAGGTGAGTTTTCAGACGATATTTTCCGCCGGTCCCCCGCCCCTTGGACCGTCTTTGTCCCACCCTCCGTGCGAGAATCTCGGCCAGCTATGACTATTACGAAGCGATTGGCGGAGTTCCAGGACAGAGGCAGGGTCATCGCGAGCTTTGGCCAGGCCACGCTCGTTAAGACCCTGGACAACAAGTATGAACTGCGGGGCGGGTCGAAGGAGGATCGACTCTCGGCCTATGAGTGGATCTCCCTCTTCATGCACCACGTCGTGGTCCGCGAGTACGCCGCCGAGCCGGTGGCAAGATCATCATAAATGACTGTGTTCGTAATCATCCCCCGGCGGGTCCCGTCCGCTTCGGCCCCCTCAGGCGAAACAAGGCGGAAGACCGCAACGCTTCCCGCCTCACCTCGAACGGGACGGGACGCCGCGGCTGTTAACCTGCGCGATACTCAGGCGCCGTTCTGTAGGCTACCGCCTGTGGCCGCCACCGGCATGGCCGCCACCGAAGCCGCCGTTGATATGGCCGCCGCCGAAACCGCCACGGTACCCGCCCCCGTGGAATCCACCGCTGCCAGTGAAGCCGCGGTACCCGGTTGTTCGGAAACCGCCGTGATAACCACTCCATCCGCCGCGGCCATACCAACCGGCGTGGTAAGGGCCGCCCCATCCATAGCCACCCCTGGGGCCCCAACAACCGCCGATCCAAATCCATCCGCCGTTCCAGCCCCAATAGCCCGGAGTCCAATAGTAATCCGGGCTCGGAGCCACGGTAACCACCTCTACGGGCGCAGGGGGCGGAGTTAGGTTCGTCGGCGGCGCCGTCGCCACCACCGGAGGCGGTTGGGCGGGCGGATACACGTTCTGGCTGTAAACGGGGGCGGGCGAGGACTGGTTCTTCAGCGCGCTGTCGTGGGTCAACATGGCCACGACAACAGGCGAGGCCACGCCCGCCTCCTTCAGGCGCAAAATCGCGTTGGCCGAAAGGTTGAAAGGCGATGAGGAGTTCTTGATGTAGGCCACGACCACGTCATCAGCGGCGCCAGCGGCACACAATTTGGCTACCTCGGCAGCGTTGGGCGAAAGATCGGGCAGCGTTGGTAAAGCGGCGCTCGAAAGCGGCGCCACCGACGCGGGAGCGGTTTCGGAGGCCGCCAGAACCTGGGAGTTAACCGTGAACACCGGAACCGCCAGGAACGCGGCCAGTCCCAAGCAACTCACATTTGTTGTCTTCATAAAATGACTCCAATCCTTTAGACCGCGTCCGGAGCCGGTTATTCAGAATAAAGGCTAGAGATTCTTTCCGACGGTCGGCATCGCGGAGAGCGCTCGCTCGATTCGTCTTGAGCCTTTGAAGAAAATTGCCATTGTCTTGAATAATTGCGCGATCGGCTCCGACTGAGGAGAGAAAGAACGATGAGTTATGCATGCGCTAATAAAGGTCGAGACGGAGGAAAATCGAACGGAGGTCGCCCCCGTAACCGGCGCGTTTACGCTGATCGAACTGCTGGTGGTCATGGCGATCATTTCGATCCTGGCCAGCCTGTTGCTGCCGTCGCTGGTTCGCGGAAAGGAGCGAGCGCGGGAGACGCAGTGTATCAGCAACCTGCGGCAGATCGGGGTCGCCACGAAAATGCTCTGGGATGATCAAGGTTCAAAGATGCGGGCCGCCTCGGGCGGGCGCGATCCGCTGCCCGGGTGCCTGGCGACCAACTGCGGTTGGGCGAAAGAGCGCAACCTCTTCCCCTATCTGGGCGTGAGCGAGGTGTTCCATTGTCCCATGGACAAGGGGAAGATCAGCGAGGATTGTCACCTCCACCCGCGCGTGCGGCTGCTACCGACGTGCTGGGGGACGCGCGGCTACAGTTACGAGAATAATCTCGGCCTGCCCAACGGGATGCCCCTCCCCTCCACGCGCAAGCCAGTCGCCGGCAGCATCGAGGGCCAGCCGGAGACCTGGATCCCGGATCCCTCGCGGTTCATTCTTTTTTACGAGCCGCCCGCCTCCCCGCAAGTCTGTCATTTCATACCTCCGCTCTTCACGCCAACCTGGTACCAATGGCATCGCAACTCGGGTAAAAGCCTCTTCTCGGACCCGCGCCTGGCGCCCGGCCTTTTCTTTTCCCCGGTGCTGTTTGTGGATGGGCACGCCAAAACTCTGAACTTCACCAGAGCCCTTTGCGCCAATCCTTACTATCCATTCGAGGAAACACGGGATTG
>Ga0316217_10001617_pt1 | contig 28873 bp, 23 predicted proteins | sample 1anoAmetaG_FD_203633 | JGI IMG/M metagenome (GOLD analysis project Ga0316217, IMG submission 203633) | Freshwater microbial communities from Trout Bog Lake, Wisconsin, USA - 1anoA | ecosystem: Environmental > Aquatic > Freshwater > Lake > Hypolimnion/Profundal zone | place: USA: Wisconsin... | reverse complement strand
GTGAATGAGGATGGAATCCCCCCATGAACAGCCCGCGGACAATGCTGGTGGCGGCGCTGGTGCTGGCTTCGGGTCCGGCCGGCGCCCGGGGGCAGGCCTTCCGGCCCTCTCCGTTGCTTGTCGTTTCGCCGACCGTTAATACCCTGACCACCGGCACCGTGCTGGATGTCGGCACCTCCATCTCCGCCGACGGCCGGTACGTGACCCTCAATACGCACTTTTCGCAATCCCGCCTGGACGGCCTCGATACCTACGGCTTCGATGCGGGCTCCTTCGGGTCCGCCGCGGGCCAACCGTTCCTCATTGACGTGCGCGGGCGGGCGGTGGGCACCGGCAGAATTCCCTTCCAGCCCAACCAGGTGGGCCACGTGCTGCTGATTAAACGCGACCTGGCCCTGGCGGTGCGGACGGTGGCCGCCTTCGGGCCCCAGAAAGTTTCCCTGCGGGAGGCTGTGCGGCTGCTGGGCGCTGCCCGCAGCACCAACATCGCCCTGGGATGGAAGGCGTTTCAGGAAGCCGGTATCGATCCGGATAGTCCCCGCACCTTGAGCCTGCCGGCCGGAATGCTCATCGATGCGCTCCTGGCCCTGGCCCAGCAGGTGGCCCCGCAAGCGCCGCTGGTGATCAGTTTTGAAGACAACGTGGCCTTTATGACCACGCAAAACCAGGCCGATCACATGATCGAAACCCGCTGGTATTACACCGCCGATCTGCTGGCCAATGCCCCGCGCTGGCTGCCGCCGCAGACCGACCTGGGCAAAATTGCCGCCGCGCGCCGGCCCGCGGTGGTCCGCCCGCCGGCCAAGGTGGCCCCGCCCGTCGCGCCCCGGAAACCCCCCTTGCCGAGTTTGTTCGCGCCGGGCACGTACCCCGATTCCATGGCGGCGCTAGCCGCGGCCCATGCCGCCGCCGTACCCGGGGAGCCGTGGTCTGGCGCCCCACCGGTGGCCGCGCGCTACCAGGTTCCACCGGACCCGCCGGCCACCCGCCCGGCCCCGGCCGCGCCGCCACCCTCACCGTCTATCGATATCGCCACGTTGATCAGTGCTACCGTGCGCCCGGAACTTTGGAAGTGTAATGGCGGGAAGTACGGCGAAATCCATGAGGCTCGCGATCGCGTGCTGATCACCGCCCCGCTGACCGTACACGCCCTGCTCGAAGGCCCGCACCATTACGATGCCAACCTCGTACCGCGGTACATGGGCTTCGGCGGGGGGTAGGATTTGCGATTGTCGATTTCCGATTTCCGATTGTCGATTGGGGATTGAGGATTGGGGATTGGGGATTGGGGATTGGGGATTGGGGCCCGAACCCTGCACCTTCCCTGCATTCTTCCCCTTCGTCCTATTCTTCCCATCGCTCAATGCCCCCACCTGGTATCAGGGCGCTGGCGGGGCGAGCAATCGTCCGGCGGGCGTGCTTTCGCAGGCCTTGCGGAAGGCTTCGGCCGCGTGCGGCCAATCCTGCTGGTGCTGATAGACCAGGCCCAGGCGGTACCAGGCTTCGGCCGGATCCGGATTCAGTTGCGTCGCCGCTGTCAACAGGCGCTGGGCGTCTGCCCATTTTTCCTGCTGGAGGGCAATCCCGCCGTGCACCAGGTTTAGCTGTGCTGCCGGCACGGACTGCGGGGAAATTTTTGCCAGCAGCGCCTCGGCCGTCGGGGCATCGCCCAGCGCCAGCGCCAGCCGCGCCGCCCGCAGTTGCAGCAACGGGTCGGTCGGGTTGAACTGCAGGGCCTTGGCGAATTCCGCCCGTGCCGCGTCGGGCATCGCCTGTTCGAGCAACCGCTGGGTCACCTGCAGGTGCCGCGCTGCTTTCTGATCGGTGGAATCCGCCACCACTTCATGGGCACTGGTGCGCTGCGTGCGCGTGGCCTGATCAATTTTGCCGGCGGCAAAGTCCAGGTGAGCCGCCACGTCCGTGGCAAACGAAGACGGGTAGCCGCCAATATGCGCCACCAGCGCCCCGCCCGCATCAACCACCATGGTGGTGGGCCACGCGCAGACCTTCATCTTTCCCGATACCTGGTAATCCGGATCGCTGAGTACCGGCCACGTCCACTGCGGATCCTTGGCCAGCGCCCCGGCGTTGCTCTCGGACATTTCGCCGCTGACCACGGCCGCCACCAGAACGCCGGGGCGATCCTTAACCAGGGTGCGGATCTCGGCGAGCGCCTTCTGGCTCTGTGCCTGGTCGGTACGCACAAATACCAGCAGCGTCGGATGTCCCGCGACGGGCACCTTGAGTTCGTGACCCTGGACATCCCGGGCGGCCAGCTCAATTTTGGCATCCTGCGCCCGCGTCGCCGGCAGACCCAGGCTCAAGGCGATCAGCAGGGCCGGGGCCAGGCCGCACCATACTTTCTTTGGCGTGCTCATGGGTTTAAACCTTTTAAATCAAGGGTTCTCGTGGTCGCCGCCGGTGGCGTGGCACCCGGTGGCGTGGCGGGGGGCGGTGGTGCGGCGGGCGCCGTCGTGGTGCCGGCCGTATCAGTGGCGGCCGGCTTGGCCACCGGACTCTCCCGATCGTAGCTCAGTTGCTTATGGCAGCCCGGCGCGCAGGTGCCACCCGTGGCATTCTTTTGATAGTTGATCGGCAATTCCCACTGGCCATACGGCACGCTTTCGCGCAGATGCAGCGGCTGTTTGCTCGCGTGCGGTTCGTGGCAGGCGCGGCAACTGCGGCCCTTGTCGGCCTTGTTGACATGCACGTAATGCAGGTTGCGCGTGCCGTTGCGGAAGCCCGTGAGGCCCTGGGTGTTCTCCAGCAACACCAGTTGCTTGTCATGGCAGGAGAAGCACAAATCGTATTTTTCCAGGGTGAACGGCTGGTAGAACGCTTCGGGATAAGGCTTGGTCAGCAGCCGCGTGAAGTTGGAGCCATGGACATTGTGGCAGCCGCCGCAATTGCCGTCCCGCGCCGGGCCGTGGCGGAACTGTTTGGTATCGAGGACTTCGGCCACGGAGGCCACGGTGCGCCCATCGGGCGCGGTCTGTTTCTGCTCGTGGCATTTCATGCAGACCTTGAGCGGTTCGTCCTTGACCAGCTTCGGCAGTGCGCCGCCGTGCGGCGTGTGGCAGTTGAGGCACGCCCGGCCTGTTACCACCACCGAATGCTTGTGCGTCGCGCTCAGCGCCGCCGTGCGGATCGCTTCATGTTCGTGGCAGCCGGTGCACAAATCCACCGGGGCCTTTTTGATCTGCATGGCATAGTCGGCCGCATGCGGATCGTGGCATTCCACGCATTCCCCGTTGGCCACCGGCTTGTGCACCACCTTGGTCTGCCGCAACTGGTCGCCCATTTCCTTGTGGCAACCCAGGCACAAGGCCCGGCCGTCGGCCACCAGCAGTTTGCGATTGGGCGAGGCATGGGGCATGTGGCAGGCTTCGCAGGCCCCGGCCGCCACCGGCCCGTGCACCATCTTCTTGGTGCCGATGACGTCCTTGTGGCATTGCTTGCACAAATCGTTCATGGTGTTGCCGCGCACGAATTTGGCGGTGCGGCCCCCGTGCGGATTGTGGCAGGCCAGGCAATCCCCGGTAAGCACGGGCTTGTGCACCACCGCCATGCCGGCGGTTTCCACCTTGTGGCAGAAGGTGCAGATCTCCTTTTTCTCCCGCGTGAGCACAAAGGTGTGCCCGGCCGCATCGCTGAGTTTGTGACAGGCGTTGCACGCATTGACATTCACCGGTCCATGCACCACCTTGTAATTCTTGACATTGGCATGGCAGGCCGCGGTGACGCAGCCGGTTTCCGGAACCGCGCTGGTCGGCCGCGGCGCCTTGGGCGCTGCCGGCAGTGCGGCCGCGGGTGCGGTTCCCGGTACCGCCATGGGCGCGGCGGTCACGGCGGTCACCGCCGGCGCCGTGGCCGGCACCGGCAGGTTCAGCGTCGTTAACGGTGCGGGCGCCGGCGGCCCGGCCTGGCCCCACAGTTGCCCGGCCGGTAGCGCCCCCAAGCCAACAAGTACAGCGCACAATGCAAGCAAACGACTCATGGTCCACCTTTACTGGTCGCAGGTTGACGGTTCTCATTCAAGGCATGCCGGCGGTCATAGCCCAGCGGTTCGTGGCACGCCGGCGCACAATGACCGCCCTCCGGGTTGGCTTCAAAGTTGATGGGCATGGGCCAGCGCGAACTTTCAAACGGCACATCCGTGGCAATATGCTTGGGCAGGTCGCTGCCGTGGATGGCGTGACAGGTTTTGCACGTGCGGCCCTTCTCCGCCCGATTCACGTGCACAAAGTGCAGGTTCTTGGTGCCGTCGCGGAAGCTGGTCAACGCGTCGGTCTTGTTCTGGAGCACCAGTTGCTGGTCGTGGCAGCGGAAGCACAGGGCATAGTTTTTCAAATCGAACGCGGCATAGAACGACTTGGGGAAGCCCTGCTTGAGCAGGTTGGGCTCCGTCGCGCCGTGCGGGCTGTGGCATTCGCTGCAATCGCCGGCCCGCACCGGCCCGTGGAGGTTGTGGGCCGTAAGTTCCGGCTTGATGTTGGCCACCTGGTGCCCATCGGTGGCCAGGACCGGCTTATCATGGCATTTGAGGCAGACCTGGTCCATGCGCCCGCGCAGCATGGCCCGCTCGTTGGACGCATGCGGATCGTGGCAACTGGCGCAGCCGTCGGGCGTCAGCAGGGCCCCATGGGCCGCCGGGATGGAGGCGAGTTGTTTCTGCACGTCCGGATGGCAGCTCAGGCAGGTGGTGTTCACCGGCGCCTTGAGCTGATGCGCATTGTCCGTGGCGTGCGGCCCATGGCAGGTCACGCAGGCATCCTTCACCGGTTTGTGCACGTGGGTGGCCGCGGCGAGCTTCTGCTGCATGTCCTGGTGGCAGGCCAGGCAATGCGCCGGCCCGTCGCCCCCGCGCAGCAGGAACTTGGTGTCCGCCTGGTGGGGCTGGTGGCACAACGTGCATTGGCCGGCGGCAAACGGCCGGTGGGCCGATTTCTTGAGCGGCAGATCGTGGCATTTGGCGCACAGATGCCCGGCGGTATCGGCCACCAGCAGGAATTTTACATTGGAAACATGCGGATTGTGGCAGGCGGTGCAGCCTTCCTTTTCAATGGCGCCATGCTGGTGCAATTGTGTGCCCGAGACCGCATGGCAGAACGTGCAGGTCTTCACGCGGTCGCGGAGCAGCGGATAGTGATGCCCTCCGGTATCGTCCTGGTGGCAGGTGCCGCAGGCCCCGGCCGCCACCGGTCCATGCAGATGGGGAGCGGTGCCAAAACGGGCGTGGCACACCGGCGTAATGCACCCGGCGCCCGGGGCCAGCGGGCCGGTGGGTTTGGCGGCCGCCGGCGCCGCCGTGAGCAGCGCGGCATCGACCACCGCGCCCGGCCGTGTCGTGCCGCTCTGGTAATGGGTGGTCGAATCGCCCGTGGCCGTGGCGCGGCGCGGCGCCGTATCGGCTTCGCGATCGCAGCCGCCCAGCAGGAGCGCCAGGCAGGTCAGAAGCCCGCAGACCGCGGCCGGAAGTTGTACGGCGCCATGGCTCACGGTTGGGTGGTCGCCTCCGGCTTTTTACCGGCCAGCAGGTCGCCGGCCTTGCGGCAGTTCTCCAGCGACACATTGAGCAGCGCGGTGGAATACGTGATGTTGTGCACGCCATGGCCCAGTTTCACCAGGCGCACGTTGTGTTCCGCGTCATCGAGCAGGCGGCGCACTTCCAGGCGCCCCAGGCCTTGCAGGGGGCTTTGCTCCAGGTTCCGGCTGACCGTGGCGCAGGCCGCCGCCGCCCGGTCCACATGGGCCGCCAGGGTCTTCTTCCAGTGTTCCAGCAGGCCTTCGTATTTGACGCCGTGGCAATAGTCGCAGCGCGTCTGGGTGGCCACAAAGGTCTGGCCCACCACCGCGGCGTTCTGGCTCAACTGTTGTTGCGCCGTATGGCAGGCAATGCAATCCACCTGGGCGCGGTACATGGGGCTGGGCATGTCCGGCACGCCGCGCCCGCCGGTGCCGCTGAAGATTTCCAGCGGGCCGCCGTGGGTTTGTTCGTGGCACATGCCGCAATTGCCGTTGTCCATGGCAATGTGGGTGGTGCCCTCGGGCGTCTTGGCCAGGCGCAGGGCGCCGGCGGTCAGGCTGTGTTCAATCTGCACGTGGCAGCTCGAACACTCCACCTTGTGCTCGGTGACATGCGTCTGGTGCATGAACAGGGTTTCCCCGTAGCGGGCGATCTGGTCCGTCTGGTTGTGGCAGTTCCAGCACACCTGGCGCGGCACCGCGCCGTCGCCCTTGACCGAATCGGAGTGGCAGTTCTGGCACAGCACCCCGCGGGCCAGGTATTCGGCGTGGTCGAAATTGCCCGTGGCTGTGCGGATCACGCCCTTGGGGGCGTCGTGGCAACCCTTGCACGTGCCGATGGTCTGGTCGTCGCGCCCGTGTTTGAGGCCTTTGAAATGGCACAGGAAGCAGGTGTCGGTCGTCACCACAATGTGCCGCCCCTGCACGATCTGCGAGTGGCACGAGACGCAGCGCAGGTGCTGCCCGCGCCGTTCCTGCTGCAGGTGCGGGGTGTGGTCGAAATGGATGGTGACCGTATGGCCGCCTTCGGTCGGGATCGTCCAGTTTACCTTGCCTTCGAGCAACCGGCGCACGTGGCACCCTTCACGCTGGCAGGAGGCATCGCGCACCTCGGCGTGCGGCTTGGAACCATAGGTGTGCGTAATGTACTTGATCGCCTGGCTGCTGGCCTGGAACTTGCCATAGATCGTATTGCCCACGCCCGGTTCAAAGTGACAGTCCACGCAGGGCACATTTTTATGTGACGATTGATGCCACGCCGCAAAGTACGGCTCCATGATGTGGCAGGAGCGGCAGAAATTCGGCTGCATGGAATATTCGCCAAAGCCCCCCATGCCCACCAGCATGACCAGGCCCAGCATCACGATCCACCCGCGCCGGGTCAGGCCTACGCGCAGGTATTTGCCGGGGCGCGGCTTTAAACCCAGCACCCGCCACCACCAGGAACGCGGCGGCTCGGGGGCCGGCGGTTCTCCGGGTACGTTTTTTTCTTCCTCACCCACTTGTATCTCCTTTGCGGTCCGGCCCGGCCGGCTTAAATCAGTTTCAAGGCCGCCAGAATGATCAGTACCACCAGTGTCGTGCCGATCGCCATCGCCACAATGCCAATGGTCACCGCCACGATGCGATACCAGTGCGGCGGCGGCGCCACGCGCAGTTCTGCCAGGCGGCCGGCGGCGGCCAAACGCTCGTATTCCGCGGCACGTTCGTGCTTGAATTCCTCTTCCGAGAGCCGGCCGGTAAACATCACATCATCCACCGGGAATTTTTCCAGGCGCAGATGCGCATTGAAAAAGTGAATCGTGAAGATAAAGCCCACCGCCAGCAGGGCCTCGTAGCCGTGCACCACCGTGGCGACGTTGAAGATCCAGCCCGGGAGGATGTTCGCGAAGAGTACCGGGAACCACAACAGCAGGCCCGAGAAGCCGATGATCATCGAACCGCCGACTTCCGCCGTGTAATCGAATTTCTCCCAGTACGTCCAGCGGTCGAACTTGGGCTTTTGGCCGCCGCAGAAGAACCAGCGCAGCATGCCCAGGCAGTCCTGAAGGTCTTTGAAGCGCGGCAGCAGCGTCGTGGGCCCAAAGAGCATCGCCTTGAGCGAATACTTCCGGAAACGCCGCACCACGCCCACAAAATGCACCACAAAATTGCCGATCAGCATGACCGCGAAGATGCGATGCCAGGTCCCCGCGCCGCTTACGCCGCCGCAGACGCGCGCCAGGGCCATGGCCCAGGGCTTGTCGGAATAAATCAGCGGCAATCCCGTCAGCGCCAGGCCGAAGAACGTCAGGATCACAAATCCGTGGTTGATGCGGTCCACCCGCGTGAAACGCTGGATGGCGTGTCCGCGGGCATGGAAGCGCGGCACCGGCCCATGCCGGTAGCGCTCGATAAGCGAGCGGATCAGCCACAGCAGCGAATGGAGCCCGAAGAACCCGAACGACAGGCTCATCATCACCACAAAATACAGCCAGACGCCGTGCAGCAGCGGGTAGCGCTCGGCGTCATGGAAATCCGCGTGCGGCTGGAACTGGGCAAACTGGGCGCTGGCGTTGGGATGGCACTGGCGGCAGGTTTCCACCCGGTGGGTGCCATTGAGCCGCGAGGCCGGGTCGGCAATGCGCCGGATGTTGTGCGCGCCATGGCAGCTGCTGCAGCGCGCCGCCCGGGTCGAGCCCAGGCTGTTGACCTGCCCGTGATAGCTTTGGCGGTACGTATCGTAGAACGAGGTCTGGCGTTTGGTCCCCACCAGCCGGTTGTGGCATTGCCCGCATTCGTTGACGATATCGAGCATGAATGCCGGGGTGTTGGTGCGGGCAATCGCATGGGCCGTGTGGCAGTCCGTGCAGACCGGGGCTTTCGGGTCGCCGTTGGCCAGCTTCTCCCCATGGATGCTCCCGGCATAGGTTTCATTGATCCCCACGTGGCACTGGCCGCAGGTATTGGGAATATTATCGCGGTGCACGCTGGAGCGCGGATCGGCGGCCGGCAGAATGCGGTGATTGCCGTGGCAGTCGGCACAGGTGGCGGCCACCAGCAGGCCGCCCTGCGTGATCGCCCGGCCATGGACGCTTTCCAGGTAATTCTGGATGTGCTGCAGGCCGTCGTGCTGGTTGGGGGTTTTGACCTGGTGCTTCTCGTGGCAATCCCCGCAGGTCTTGATGACGTTGAGCGGATAAGTGCGTGACGCGCGGTCGCGCTTGGGCAGGATATTGTGCCCGCCATGGCAGGTGGCGCAGGTGGGGGCCTGGGGGTCGCCCCGCGCCAGGGCCGCGGCGTGCGCTCCCTGGCTGAAATCCCCGGCGGGTTTAACATGACACGCGCCGTCGCAGTTGGTCGCCGGCAGATGGGCTGCGTGCGGTAATTTTGCGGCCGCGGCGTGGCATTGGATGCAGGCCAGCGTGCCATGGGTGGAACCGGCCAGGGCGGCGGTATCCACAAATAGTCCGGGGCGTACCGCCGGTTCGGTGGCGCTGGGTGCCGCGGGCACCACCATCACGCGGCGTTCGGCGGGCGTGAGGTGCGCCATGTTCTGCTGTCCGTGGCAATCCAGGCATTTGTGATTCGCCAGCTCCGCCGGGGACAGTTCCGCCGCGCCCAGCGGTGCCGCGATCATGGAACATACCAGCAGCGCCAGACCCGCGGCCCTGCCCCCCAGCCGGCGCGCACCCGCCTGCAGCGCCGCGCGGGCACCATGGGTAACGGCTTTGAAATTTGCAAATGCGCGCATCGTCCACCTGTTTACACTGCCTTGGGCGCAGCGGTTCTCTTGGTCCACTATTGCACGTTCCGTGCCAATTGCGCAGTGCCATAAGTAGGGTAAAAATGCGCGATTAGGCGGTCGGTTTCTCAGGCATGGAAACCGCGGCTGGGGGTTTTTCCCGATTACGGGAAGCTTCCGGCAGCGGAAGGCTGACCACAAAGCACGCCCCCTGCCCCGGCTCGCTGCGCACGCTGATGGTGCCATGGTGCTTGCGCACCAGGCTGTAACTGATCGACAAGCCCAACCCCGTGCCCTTGCCCACCGGTTTGGTGGTGTAGAACGGTTCAAAAATGCGCTTGGCGTGTTCCAGGCCGATGCCCGGGCCGTTGTCCGTAATCGCCAGCGTGCAATAGCCGTCGGCCAGTTCCGTTTGCACGATCAGTTTGGGCTGCTCACCGCCTTCCATGGCGTCGAGCGCGTTAATGACCAGGTTGATGATCACCTGTTCCATCGCCGCCGCCAGCAGCGGCAGCCGCGGCATGGGGCCGAACTTCTCTTCGAGCGTCACGCGCTTGAGCCGCGGATCAAAATGCAGCACGCGCAGGGCGCTGGCGACGACTTCATTCAGGTCGGCCTCGTGCCACTGGCCCTCGTCCGGATGGGCAAAGGCGGTCATCTGCCGCACGATCTGGTGGATGCGGTGCACCTGCCCGCGCAGCGTGCCGACGGATTCCGGGCGCAATTTCTCCGGCCGGCGTTCCATCAATTGCAGCAGCCCGTCCATGCTGGCCAGGGGATTGGAAATCTCGTGGGCCACGCCCGCCGCCATCTGCCCCAGGGCCGCCATTTTCTCCTGCTGAAAAATCGCCTGTTGCTGGGTCTTGAGGCGGCGGCTCATGGCGCGGATCCGGCGGTTCTGCCGCAGCAGTTGCCGGCGGCTCTCGCGCAGGCGCACCGTGATATGGCTGGCCAGGTAGACGCTGCCAAAGAGCACCATCGCCCGCGCCGCCCCGGCCACCCAGACCTGGCGGGCCAGGTCGCCGGGCGTGGTAAACACGACGCCCTCCAACAGCGCCACGGCCACCACCGCCCCGGCAAAGGCCATGGCCCGGGGCAGTAACAGGCCCGCAAAGACCATGTGCCAGGCGAAAAAGCCGCGCAGCGGACTTTCCGCCCGGCCGGTCCAGAACGTCAGCAGGGTCAGCGCGATCAGGTCCAGAATCAACTGGCCGCCCGCGAAGACCAGCAGCCACCGCCGCTGCCCAAAGCGCTCCGCACGATGGTTGACCAGGATCCACAGCGCCCAGTTATACAGCAGGATCAGCGCCCCGAGCGCCGGCATCCACGCGCCGCCGTTGTACCAGCGCAGCACGTGCCAATCCAGCAGGCCCAGCACCAGGACGGCCGTGCCGGCCAGCCAGCGCAACGAAATAAACCAGCGCAACTGCGCCAGCAGCAGCGGAGGATGGGTTTTTTGTACGCTCAATCCGCCACTATCCCCATGTAAAACCTTAATGTGTTCCGCGACCCACGCCGCGCCGCCGGTCGCTTTTCGTCCTGGCGCCCGTGGTGCCGGCGCCCGGCCGGATCAGGTATCCGGTCGCCGCCGCCACTACGGAGCGCTCAGGTTCCACCACTATCCCGGGGGTGCTGGGGCGCCCCGGTGTTTATTGCTGGTATATCTTCCTGCGTCGAACGCTGCAAGTCCAGCATCTGCAGGCCGGCAATATAATCCGTCAGCACGATCCGGCGCACCCGCTTGAGGGCGGCGAGCGTTTGGGTCATCCGGGAAAGGCTTTCGCGGATCTGCCGCAGGCATTTCTCGAACGCCGGATCGCCCTTGCCCTGCCGGCTGAGCAATCCCAGCTGCATTTCAATAATGGCGCCGGCATTATTCAATTCATGGTCGAGCGTCAGGGCCACCTGGGCCAGCATCTGCAACTTGCGCTCTTCGTTGGCCTGCAACTGGGCCGCCAGGTGGTTGAACGACCGCGCGAGCTCTTCAAATTCATCCTTCTGATCGATTTGCACCCGGTAATCAAAGCGCTCCTGTGCCAGTTGTCGGCTGGCTTCCACCAGGCGGTCCACCGGCCGCAGGATCATCGTCGCCACGTGCAGCAGCACAAAGGCCGACACATTGATCAAAAACAAAAACAGCAGGGCCATACCCTGCACGATAAACCGGAAACGCGCCGTGATCGTCTGCCGCCGCTCGAGGACCTGGTTGTAGAGCACCGTCCCCAGGTTCAGGATTTCCTTCCGGGCGTCGACCGCCGCCGCCAGGGATTCCTGCAACTCTTTCTCTGCCAGGGTGGCATCTTCGGTGGTCGCCACCCGTCCGACATGCTGCTCCAGGTTCGGCACAATCTGCCGCAGGCGCGCCGCGGCTTCCTGCCCGGCCGGTCCGGTGGCGCTGTGCACCAGTTGGGCCGTTTGCTGCCGCAGGCGATCGACCGTATCGATGATCGTGTTGAGGTGGCGGCGATTGCGCAGTTGCAACTGGCGCAGTTCCAGTTCGACCGTCGTAATGGAGTTGCCCAACTCGTTGACCTGGCCCACCACGCCGGCATGCTCGCCCTCGCACAGATCCAGATCGTGTACCACCGCCTGGAGTTGCCAGACCACGGTCAGCGCCACCGCCAGCAGCAGCAGCACCAGTGACCCCAGGATCAATATCAGTTTCTTCCGTAACATGACCGCTTCTCTATCATTTGGGGTGATCTATTCCTTTGGCATCGGCCTTTTCGGGGGCGGTCCGGCAATGCCCAGTTCCTTCCACGCCGGCCCAAGTTGTTCGACGATGTCAAAGACCACGTGGTATTCGCCAATGTCACAGGGCAGGAACCGTGTTAATCCCAGCGCGGCCAGAACGTGGGCGCCCGCCGGATCGTGCGCCATGCCCAGCAAAGCCTGGACCAACGCGGCACGCTGGGCCGGCGGATAGTCCCGGCGTATCACCAGGCCGTTTTCCGGCACCGCCTGGCTGGTCGCCAGGCGCCGGAATTTCGTCGTGGGATGGGCTTGTTCATAGGCATCCAGACGCATGTCTTTCACCGCGCCGGCGTCCACGCCCCCCAGCTCCACCTGGTTGACCACGTCATCATGCGTGCCCACCCAAACCATGTGTGGCGCCCGCGGGGGCGCGAGCATGTCGTTTTGCAGCAGCAACCACAGCGGAAACACATTGCCGCCCGTGGTGGTGCGCACGATGCCCAGCGAATGGCCGGCCAATTCCGCCACCGTGCGGATCGGGGAATCATCCCGTACGAAGACCACTCCGTGGTAGGTGCTGATGGCGCCGGGATGCTCCGATTTGATGACCGTCTGGGCGCCTTCGCGATCGACCGCCAGCACCGCCACCAGCGAGCCCAGAAAAGCCGCATCAATCTGCTGTTCATGAAAGTCGTCGAGCACCGCGCGATAACTATTCAACGTCACCACTTCGGTCCGCAGGCCGGCGGTGGTTTCCAGATAATCCGCCAATTCCCGATAGGCCCGCCGCTGCGCAAAGACATCCCGTTCGGGGACCAAGCCCAGACGCAGTGCCGGTGTGGCGCTTTGAGTGGTATTGCTGGCCATGCCGATTGGCGTGGCTGCCGGCCAGTGGCTTACCCAGACCAGGCCCAGCACCACGCAGGCCAGCAGTGCGCCGATCACAATGATATTGATAATTCGCATAGGGTAATCAAACCTGGCAAACAAGACTGATTCATCTTTTATAAACAAAGTTGGGACCAATGCCAAGAATCGGCACGGTCTATGCTATTATCTTGGCATCACACATGGGGTATACGATGTCGTCAAAAGCTTATAAAGATTGCGCTATACTGGCTCGTTTTATCGCCATATATTGCCAAGCCCACCATGAAAACCGCACCCTGGTAGCGCCGGCGGTGTGCAATATGGACCTTTCAGGCTTGCCAGCACTGGAATTATGTCCCGATTGTACCAAGTTATTGCTGCATGCGCTCGTCAAACGGTCGCATTGCCCTATGGATCCCAAGCCGGCTTGCAAAAATTGTCCAAGCCATTGCTACGCACCGATTTATCGCCAAAAGATCCAGGAGGTAATGCGGTTTTCCGGGCGCCGCCTGGTCTTGACGGGGCGCGTCGATTACCTGTGGCATTTACTGTTTTAGGATGCCCCGCGGGGTGGGTTTTCCCAAGACTAAGAACCCCGAGACCCCAAGGTTTGGTATCCGGCCGGAATGCAGGCTTTCATCCCGGCACGCCGTTTGATAGAACATCTGTTGCGTGAAACATTCTGAAGTGTTAATGATCGGTCCCCGTTTGCAGAGGAAAATGCCATGAGCACCCTTAATCTGCCCGTGCTTGATGAGACCCCCCAGTTACTTACGGGCGAATCCCTTCCGGCCGCCCCGCCCCTGCGGCTGGTCTTCTGGGAAAGCACCGCCGGCTGCAACCTGGCCTGCGTCCATTGCCGCCGGCTCGATGTCAGCGGCACCCTGTGCCGCGATGACCTCAAAACCGATGAGGCCCTGAATTTCATCCGCAGCCTGCCCCAGACCGGACGGCCCATCCTGGTCTTCTCCGGCGGCGAGCCGATGATGCGCCCCGACTTTTTTGAACTTGCCCAGGAAGCCAAGAACCTGGGCCTGCCTACCGCCCTGGCCACCAACGGCACCATCATGGACGACACGATTGCCCAGCGCGTGGTGGATGTCGGCGTCCGCCGCGTCTCGATCAGCTTCGACGGCCCCGATGCCGCCACCCACGATGGTTTCCGCGGCGTGCCCGGCGCCTTTGCCGCCTCCGTCTCGGGCTTTACCAAGCTGCGCGACCGCGGCGTTTCCATGCAGATCAATACCACCATTACCAAGCACAATTTCCAGCGGCGCGATGAGATGTACCGCCTGGCCCTGAACCTGGGGGCCGATGCCCTGCACATCTTCATGCTCGTGCCGGTCGGCTGCGGCATGACCCTGGGCGAGGATGTCATTCTTAACCAGCAGGAATATGAAGAAGCATTGAATTGGATCTACGATCGCAGCCTCGAAGGCAAGTTGCACCTCAAGGCCACCTGCGCCCCGCACTATTTCCGCGTGATGCGCCAACGCGCCAAGGCCGATGGCGTCGCCATGCCCGCCGCCGCGCACCCGCATCGCGGCATGGCCCCGGCCGCCGGCCACTCGGGCGGGCATCCGGGCGGCCATCCCGGCGGCAGCGAAATGACTGCCATGACCAAAGGCTGCCTCGCCGGCCAGGCGGTCTGTTTTATCTCGCACAATGGCGAGGTCTTCCCCTGCGGCTATTTCCCTGTAAGTTCCGGCAACATCAAGCAAACGCCGTTTCCCAAGATCTGGCGCGAAAGCAAAATCTTCGCCGACCTGCGCGATGATACCAACCTTGAAGGCAAGTGCGGCTGCTGCGAATTCAAGAAAGTCTGCATGGGCTGCCGCGCCCGCGCCTATTCCCAGACCGGCAATTACCTGGCCGAAGAGCCCAATTGCGGCTACCAGCCGGCACGGATGCGGAGTTGACGGCGGAGGAAAATGACGAATGACGAATGGCTAATGACGAATCAAATTTCAATAACCAATGCCCCAATGACCAAACCCTGTGGAAGCGATCGCCCGTTTCGTCATTGAGTCATTGAAGTTTGGTCATTGATTCGTCATTCGTCATTAGTCATTCGTCATTATCGCCGACTGGCTTCTCCCGCCCAAGCCCATACAATAGTTCCTGAAACTCATTCGTCGTCCATGGGGAGCTTCTTTTGGCTGCTGCAAATCCCGTCACCGTTTACCTTGTCGGCGCTGGTCCCGGCGATCCGGGCCTGCTGACCGTGGCCGCGGCCGACGCCCTGCGCCGCGCCGATGTCGTGGTATACGATTACCTCGCCAACGCCCAGTTACTCGACCTGTGCCCCGCCGAGGCCGAACGGATCTACGTCGGCAAATCCGCCGGCCGCCACACGCTCACGCAGGATCAAATCAACCAATTGCTTGTAGACAAAGCCCACGAACAGGCCCAAGCGGAAATCTCAAATCTCAAATCTGAAATTTCAAATCGACAATCGACAATCGAAAATCGACAATCCCCGCGCACGATCGTCCGTCTTAAAGGCGGTGATCCCTACGTCTTTGGCCGCGGCGGCGAAGAGGGTGAAGTTCTCCGCGCCCAAGGCATCGACTTTGTCGAAATCCCCGGTATCACCTCGGGCATTGCCGCGCCGGCCTATGCCGGCATCCCCGTGACGCATCGGGATTTTACCAGTACTATTACGTTGATTACGGGGCATGAGAAAGAAGAGGGGGCAAGGGGTCAAGGGGTCGAGGGGTCGAGTAATGTTTCAGCATCCAGCATTCAGCATTCAGAATTCAGTGGCGTTAATTACGAGGCCCTGGCCAAGCTCAATGGCACGCTGGTGTTTTACATGGGGGTCAAGAGTCTGCCGCAGATTACGCAGCGGCTCATCGGCGGGGGGCTCGCTAAGGGCACGCCGGTGGCGGTGATCCGCTGGGGCACACATCCGCACCAGCAAACGGTGACCGGCACATTGGATACCATTGTTGATGTTGTGCAGCGCGCCGGCATTACCGCGCCGGCCATTACCATTGTCGGCCGCGTGGTGGCCTTGCGCGCTACGCTCTGCTGGTTTGAACGCCGCCCCTTGTTTGGCCGCCGCATCCTGGTGACTCGCACGCGCCAGCAGGCCAGCGACTTGAGCACCCAACTGGCCGGCCTGGGCGCCACGGTTATCGAGGCTCCGACCATCGAACTGGCCGCCCCGGAAGATTGGACTGCCATCGATGCCGCGCTGGGCAACCTCCGGCCCTACCAGGCCGTTGTATTCACCAGTGCCAATGGCGTTCGCGCCGCCTGGCAGCGCCTGCGCCGCCTGGGCCTTGATGCCCGGGCCTTCGGCGGCCTCCAGGTCTCCGCCATCGGCCCGGCCACCGCCGCGGCCCTGGCCGAAATCGGCATCGTGCCGGATCTGATCCCCGAGAAATTCGTCGGCGAAGAACTCGCCGCCGCCCTGCGCCAAACCTTCGGCGGTGCCACCGCCGCGCCGCTGGCCGGCGAACGGTTCCTCTTGCTCCGGGCTGATATTGCCCGCCCGGTGCTGCGTGAGGAACTCCAGAAGGCCGGCGCTCAGGTCGATGACCTGCCAATTTACCGCACCGTGCGCCCGTCGGCCCTGCCCGACGATGTGCTTGCCGTCCTCCGCGCTACGGACGGCGTGGATTGGATCACCTTCACCAGTGCCTCCACCGCGACCAACCTGCACGACTTGCTGCCCGAAGATCTGCGCCCCGTCGTGGCCGGCATCAAAAAACTATCCATCGGTCCGATCACCACCGCCGCCCTCAACAAACTCTCCTGGCCTCCAACCCTCGAAGCCACCCAGCACGACATTCCCGGCATGGTCGCCGCCTTGCGCGCAGCCAAGGGGTAGCCGGATTGTCGATCATTTAGCGAGGCTCCTCGGGAGCCTGCGTCAATGTGCGTAACCCATGACGCCCTGCCCCACCTGCAAGTTGCAGGCTGTTCCGAAAACAGTCGCTTATAGCCGTTACCGCAGCGGCATCGTTTCAGTCCCCATTTTCATGGGCTCCCAATGCGCTGGGCACACCGGCCAGCAATTTACCGCACTGTCGCCGTCGCTTGCGCCTTGCCGGCGGTCGGCACGTCGAACGAGCTGGTCTTGCCGGCAGCGGTTACGGCGTAACGTCCCAGGAAACCGTGGAAGCAGACGCTCCCCTGGGCATCGGTGGTCAGCGTCTGCGGGCCGGTCCACCAATCCTGTTTGATCAACTTGTGGAGCGCTTCGTAAGCAGGCTTGGGGGTCATATCCTTGCGGAGCAGACCCGCCGGCGCGCCCAGCCACGCATACCGGTCCGAGAAATCCCACCAGGTGATTGCCGCGACGGCGGGGTGCGAAAAAAGGATGCGGTAGAACTCGGCGGCGTCGCGGGCCTGGCGCTGCTCGCCCTCGGGCGTGGAAATCCAATCATCGTGCTGGGCGTTCCACCCCTTGATCTTGTAATTCCCCACGCCCGAGACGAGCGTGATCTCCGTGAAGTGCAGCGGCGTGCCGAACTTCTCGAACCGCGTGCACAGGTCCCATATTTTCCTGGAACCCCAATACCCGTTGTGCATGTGCGATTGCAGGCCGATGGCATCGATGCACACGCCGTCTTTCAGGCATTCGCCAATGAATTTCTCATACTTGGGGCTGTTGTTGTAATCATTAAGGATCAGCATTCTCTCGCCCGGGACCTTGCGGGCCTCCGCAAACGATTCCTTGACTACGTTCAGCACGCTCCGGGCGTGGGCCACCGCGCCCAGGAGCCCGTCCTCCTTGTCCATGTCCATCGGCTCGTTGACGCAGTCCCACGTGTCGATCAGCCCCGCAAAGCCCGTCACTTCGCGCCGGATCCGTGCCATCAGCCGCGCCTCGTATTCCTGCCAGCTTTTGCCCGCCATCCACCCCGGCGGAATGTTGTGCCAAACCAGCGGATGGCCCTTGGGACGGATGCCCTGCGTCTGGCACCACTGGGCCATTTCCCGGAGCCCCTGCGCGCCGGTCTGGTCCGGCTGGGGCTCGTAGTTGCCCCAGTAGAACGGCAGGGTCGCGTAATTGAAGAGCGCGGCAAACCGCTGGCGATAGTCGTCGCCGAGGCTGCTCTTGTCGTTGATGCCAAACCCGTTGCAACCGAAGAGAAACTTGTGCGCCACCTGCCGCACTTCCAAGGCCTGGTTCACCAGCGGCTTGCCGGCAGCGTCGGTGAGGGTCAACGTTACCGTGGCAGTCCGGTAGCGCTCGATGCGCTGCTGAATCTGCGATTCCTGCAACTCGGCCGCGGCCGGTTCGGCCGCCCGCACCACGCAGCACGCCACGGCCCACACCACCACCACCGCAACCATTCTGAAAACTGCTTTCATCTATTCTCCCGCATTTGCACCCGCCAGCGTGCGTTGCATCTGGCGGGTCGGACCGAATGATCTTTGGCACGTAGTATACGATTCTTCCCGCGATTTGCAGGACCCTACGCCCGTGAAAATTCCCGTCTCCTTTTTTAGGCCCAAGGGGCCGTCACTTTTGGTAGCGGTGGCCGTAAGGCCACCGCACCAAGCCCCCAAGAGAACCAAGGCCTGAAAGGCCGACACGTTTTCGTTGGCGCCGGGTGGCTCCAATGCCCCGGGTGCCATGCCCAGTGGGGCGCGGGGCCCCGCTGGGCATGCTCGCGAACGGACGTCAAAGGGCAGCGCCGCCCCCGGAAATCCGTGATTAAGCCCCGCAGCCTGCAGGGCTGTAACATTGATGTGTTACGTTAACAGCAATGATAAGAAAATTAATTGTCGCGGGTACCTGGTGGATCGGTCGGGGGCAGGGGGTGCATGTTGCCGAAGGCCGAAAATGTTCCAGCCTTTCAGGCTGCCGCCGTTGTTTTGGGGCGGAGGCCCCGGGGGCGGCGCTGCGGCTCCGCCCCCGGCTATTGCATAGGCCAGCCCTTCGGGCTGAAGATGCCACATGTCGCGATTCAGGTATCTTGTGTTTTCTTCTTCGAGCCTTTGTGTCTTAGAGTCTTCGTGTCAAATCTGCAAACCATCCAGCTACTCCGATCACCGCCGCAGCGTGTGCACCAAGGGTAAAATTTGCGGCTTTCCCCGGCCTATTTCATCCCGGCAATCTGCTTCTCCACGCGCTGTTTCAACTTCTCATCTTTGACGATCCCGGCCACCTTCACCATGATCGGCCGCGCCGCCGAGTCCGTAATTCCCTTTTGTTTCCCGTCGCCGCAGGCCACGAGCACCGCCAGGCTCGCTGCCTCGTCGCGGATGGCGGCATCGTCCAGATACGTCTCCAGGAGCACCAGCGATTCGAGCGTCTTGATATCCACCAGGGCGCCCAGGATCATTTTCTTTTCCTCGGCGCGCTGCGCCACCAGCAGCGCATCCTTGTACATGCCCAGCTTGGCCACGGGCGGCTGGCTGCCGGCTCGCACCACACGCACATAGCCGCGCAGCAGCAGTACCTGCTGGCTCAACACGGTGGACGCCTTGGCCGCCTGGAGCATAGTTTGGGCAGCCGAGGTATCCGGCCAGTTGGCCAGGGAGCGGATGGCCGCGGTTTGGATGGTCGCGTTGGGATCCTTGCTCGCCGCGATTACGGTATCCAGCGCCTTAGCGCCGCCGAATTCCCACAGGGTCTCGGCCAGGGCGGCTTTCTTCGCCGGGGCCGCTGCCGGGTATGCGGCCAGCAGACCCGCGGCCTGTTGATCCGCGTCCGGCAGCGTCTTGGCCACCAGGACAATCGACCGGAGCATGAGCGCTTGCTCGGCGCTGTCGGTCAGGGCCAGGAAACGCTCGATCATTGCGGCCAGATGTTCCGGAGCCGAGACGCTGCCCAGAGCTTTCAGGGCAGCGCTGCGCACTGCCGGGTCCCCATGGGCGGTGGCCGCCAGCACGGCATCATGGCACTCCACCGCGTGCCGCTGGCCTAGGATTTCCAGGATCGACACGTACACCGGCGCCGGCCCGGAGGCCTTGGCCAGGCTCCCCGCGAGATCCTTCAAGTCATTGGGCCCGGCGCAAACCAGGATGGCTTTCTTAAGCTCCGGGATATCGTCGGCCTTGCAATCCTGTAGATGGGCCAGCAGGTGCGAAAGGCCTTGGCGTTCGGCCAGCACCAGGATCGCCGCGTGGCGCACGTCCGGATCGTCATAGTCGAGATTCGCCACGATCGCCGGGAAGTGGACGGCGTGCTCCAGACCCGCTAGGGTCGTCAGCAGGGCGCTGCGCACGTGGGCGGGGCCCTGCATAAGCAGCCGGTCCACTTCGGCCGCGGCCTTGGCGCCGTTCATGGCCAGCAGGGTTTGCAGCGCTGCCACACTGATCGTCCGGCTGGAGATTTCTGTCGCCTTGGCCAGATCCGGTATGGCCTCGTCTCCGGCCACCGTGGCCAGCGTATGAAGGGCGGGGGGAATCAGATAGTCCGGGGTTCCAGCCTGCGCCACCAACGTGCGGCACACGGCCGCCGCCGGCGCGGTGGCGCCAGCTTTCGCCAGGCGCTGGGCATGATGCAAAAGCAGGGCGGTGGCCAGGGCTTTCTCCCGCGAATCCGGCGCCGTCTGGCAGGCATTCTGTAGCAATGCCACGGGCGACCCCTCGCCGATCTGCCTGCTGGGATCCTGCGGCACGATATCCGCCAGCCCCTGGAGGGCGGTGTGGCGCAGATCGGCATTGTCGCTGGCGGTGTATTTGGCCAGCGCCGGCAGGGCAATTTCGGCATGGCGTTCGCCCAGGGCCTTAAGCAGTGTCAAGGTTGTGGGCCCCGGGTTCTCCGGCAGCGCCTTAAGCAGGGCCTCATCGGTTCCCTTGGCCCCAATAGTCACCAAAGCCCGTGCGGCCGGCGCTGCCAGGTCCGGGTCGGTAAGCCACGCGCTCAGCGGCGCCAGGCATTCGCTGCTGCCGCAGTAGCGCAGTTGCTCGAGCAAAAAACTCTTGATCTGCTTGTCCGGGGTTTTCTCCAGCGTCTCCAGCAGGCCCTGGACAAATACCTGGCGCTGGGCCTCGGCTCCGGGCCGAGCCACATGAAATGCCAGGCCGCCCAGAAGATAACGCGTCTTACTGTCGTCCCCGGTGCCGGGTGTCAGCAGGTGGTCGCACACCGCCAGCACGGCCGGTTTGCCGCCTTGCAAGATGGTTTCGAATTCCGCCTGGGCGGCGGCGGCATTGGCCGCGGGCATCTTGTTAATCGACGGCTGCACGTCCAGCGGGGCACCGCCAGCCAGGGTGGTCAGCACCCAGGGGAGAAAGACGAAAGACAAAAGACGAAAGACGAAAGGTGGTTTCATTTGCCCTCCTGTGTCTGCAGGCCGGCGATCCGCATGTGGTAGTTCATGCTCATCTTATATCCTCCACGGCGCACGCATCGGTTGATCGATCAGGCGGTTGGCGGCTTCGTCATTGACAAACTGCTCGGCCACCGGGTCATAGTGCAGCGGGCGGCCCAGGCGCACCGCGCAGACGCTCAGGTTCACCAGCGTGCAGGAGCGGTGCCCGTTGCTTTCGTTGAGGGCGAACTTCACGCGGCGGCGCACCGCATCCAGGAAGTCGGTTTGCTGCGGCGGCGGATCGGGCAACGCCCGCAGTTTGGCCTCCAGGTCAGGGATGTCTGACCGGAACGCGCGGAATATCTTGCCCTGCGGCCCTTCGATGAACGGCGCATCATGCAGCGTGTTGTCGCCATCGAGCACGATCTCGCAGCCGTCGGCATATTTCAGGCGCACGCGCCGCCACGGCAGGGCGGCATCGGGATGCTGCAACTGCGTGTCGGCCTCAATTTCGGTGGGGCTGGTGTGGTCTTTGTCCAGGATGTACTGCACCGGGTCCAGGTAATGCATGCCCATGTCGCCCAGGCCGCCGCCGTCGTAATCCCAGTAGCCGCGGAAGCTGCCATGCACCCGGTGCGGATGATACGGTTTAACGGGGGCCGGGCCGAGCCAGAAGTCGTAATCCAGCACGGGCGGGACCGGCTGCGGTTCCAGGTGGGGTCGGCCCTGCCAGCCCTGGAGTTTCCAGTCAAAGCCCTGGTGCGCGCCGACGGTCACTTTGAGCGGCCAGCCCAGCAGTCCGTGCATGGCGGCCTTTTTGATCGGCTTGGTCGGCGTGTTCATGCCATAGAGGTCCGATTGAAAGCGGAACCAGGTGTTCAGGCGGAAAATGCGCCCGTACTCCAGTACCACATCCCGCACCTTGCGGCTCTCGCCAATGGTGCGGGCCATCGGTTTTTCGCACCAGATATCCTTGCCCGCCTGCGCGGCGGCAATGGAAATCAGGGCATGCCAGTGGGGCGGCGTGGGGATGTGGATGATGTCGATGTCCGGGCGGGCGATCACTTCGCGGAAATCCTTGTACCCTTTGACGCCAGCCCCGGCCTTCTGTAAGGCATGGTTCAGGTGCCCCGTATCGACATCGCAAACCGCCAGCAGCTTTTCCCCGCCCAGCTCCAGGTGCCCCATGCCCATGCCGCCCACGCCCACCACCGCCTTGGTTAACTGTTCACTCGGCGCCGTGTAGCCCGGCCCGCCCAGCACACGCCGCGGCACGATGGAAAAAATGGATATTCTCGCGGCGGCCTTAAGGAATCCGCGCCGTGTTGGCTTAATGTTCACTGTATCTCCTCGCGTGCACTGGTAACCCACCGCGTCACTGATATGTTTAACTTCGCCGCCGGCTTTTTATTTTCATGGAATTAACAGAATTTACGCCACGCCGTCCACCATGGACTGCCGGAAGATCCCCTGGTGGAACCTCCTATTCGGGAACCACATCCAAGAATCATGAACTCCCGGGACTCCTTTATTCCGGCCAGCCGCTGCGGGTGATAGCCGCCACCACGCGTGCCAGATTCGCAGTGGCCCGGGCGGTATTGCGTCCCAGATGGCAAAGGGTGGGGATTAACAGGGGATTCCGGAGCAGCGTTCCCGCCAGGGCCCAGGGTTGCACCCGTCCCCGGTCATCCACCAGCGTCAGCACCGCCGGGTTCAGGGGTTCGGCGGCGGTATCGGATATGGCGCGGATATGCATAAACGGCAGCCCGCGCGTAGCGGCAAAGGCACGGATGGCGCCCGCCTCCATTTCCACCGCCAAGGCGCCGGTCTGGGCCGCCAGGGCCGCTTTGGCCTGCGGCGTGGTGAGAAGTTCCTGGGAACAATAAATCGATCCGACCCGGCAAGGTGGCTTGGCGGGCATGGGGGCAGAGGCAGAATCCAGAATGACCGCACCGGCGGCCAAGGTGGGATCCAACGCCCCGGCCAGGCCCGCCAGGATAATACCGCAGACCGCCGGTGGAACCAGGGCGGGCGCGAAATGGCCGGCTCGAATGCCCACCGCGTGCAGGTGGATGCGGGCATCGGCCCAGTGCGTGGGCGTGCGCCGCGGCAGGGCCAGGGCCTTGGCAATCGGCTGGGCTTCGCTGATAAGGGCAGTCAAAATCAGAAGCATGGCGGGAATTGTAGCCGTTCGTGGACAATTTTGGCGATACGTGTTATCTTATTCTGCAACCACGCGGGCGTGGCGGAATTGGCAGACGCGCTAGATTCAGGTTCTAGTGGCCGCAAGGTCTTGGAGGTTCGACTCCTCTCGCCCGCAATAACACGCACTCTGATGCGTAACGACGGCCCTCTCGTGCAGGTTCAAGCCTCTGCGAGAGGGCCGTTGCGTTGGTGGGGAGCGGATACAAAAACAGCGCTCTTGTATCCGCATGGAACGCTGAACATGTGCGAAAACGTCACTAGACAGCCCCGATACAACACGCCCCTGGTGGTAGGCCATCCAACTGACCAAGGAAAAGTTCCCTGGCATCACGCGGGGGAATGCCGGGGAGCGGGGGTATAACCATCGGTGGCAGAAGGCACGGGCTCAATTCCTGGCAGAGAATCCCCTGTGTGTGGAGTGCTCGCGGCAGGGGATGACCACGGCGGCCACGGCGGTAAACCATGTACGCCCGCGCAAGGGGAATTATGCCTTGATGTGGTCGCCGTCTAACTGGCAGCCATTGTGCGAGGCGTGTCACAACGCCAAGACAGCCAACGGATACTAGGAAATAAGAATATTTTGTAGCCATTCAGGACTGACTTCGCTCAAGAAGTCTTCGACCCCTTCGGGATTTACAATGGCTACGGTGCGTAAAGAACACGCAGCTAGAGTCGAGCTTAGACTTCTGGTTTCCTGAGATGCAGGAAAAAGGTCGTGTCTTATCCCCGGAGATATAACATATTGGTATAGTACCGATGTAACTTCTTTGTATTCAACAATTGCCGGATCAATATTGCCAGAAGCCAGATCTGCTTGCGACAGGTCAGTATTGCACACCCAAAGCCTGGCAGTTGTGAAGATAACTGGCAAAAGAACTACTGTGCCAGTGGGAGTGAGAAACCTATCATTAGCTCTAAGAAAATTTGCCATGCCATTCATGCCTTTGCATATTTGACTGGCGGCTTTCTCAATTGCGTCGTCACTTGTCTTCTGTTCTTGCGAGTTGTCGGGCTTAGTCTTAACTGATAGGCCCTGGTTGTAAATATTGGCGGAACGCTTGACATAAATGCCGCTCGCGGTGCCGCCAAGTTGGACGCACTCCGCTATATACATGTCGTTGCGGTGGTTCATGCGTACGTATGGGGTCTGCCAGAAGCACCAATCACTGTAAGCGGGACTGACCCGCTTGCACTCTGCGAGTAGCCATACAGTCGGAGCATCGGGTACGGTGAGAACGAAGTCGATTCGGGTGTCATGCCCCCTAATTTCGACAGGGAATTCTGCTGCCTCAAATCGCCATTTAGATTTCCTGTCTGCGTAGAGTTTGCCCATGTACTTTAGAAGTGCATTCTGGAAAGCATAACCATTTCGATTAATGGCGGCTGTAAAACGCTTGTTGCGATCGGCATCGTCAGTATTGATGGGTATGGTCATCGGATTGCTCCATAACGTGGAAGGCGTGCCACAACACCAAGACGGCTAAAGGGCTGTAGTGTGGACTTAGGCATTATTCTTGGGCTTCGTGTTGTATGCGATGATCCGCAATAGTGTAATGACCGCCGAGGCTGCAAAGCATAACACGGCATTGATTAATGAAGCGCCGGCAGTCATAAAGAATGGTGCCGGATTGTTGTCCGGGTTGCTGTCGTGAGCCCGTATTTGGCCAAAAGCCCCCAGAAGCGCAATGATCGCCACGAAAATGCTGATACCACCAAAAGCATCAAACACACCGGCCACAAAGCCACCCGGCAGGGGCTCAGCGATGTTTGGAGGCTTCGGTGGTGGTGCTGGTGGTTCCCCTGCGGGGCGCTGCTGGCCACCGGGGAGGACTCGGCGTTCAATGTCGTGTATCTGTTTAATCGCCGAAACCGCCATGTTGTGATTCTGGTTAGCCAGACGCACGGCGGATGTTTCCGTATCGGCACTAATGATTTGCGATATTTCTTGCCCTGTATCCTTGTCTACGCCATCTACCTTAAACCTTAGCATCACATGGCACCTCCACGTAGAAACCATCCGGTTAAGCCTAAATGATCCGGCGCCCATGTCTGCTGGTCAAGCCTTGGGCTGGATATATCCTAGATAATTCCACCACACCCATAGGGTATATCAGAAGTGCCGTCCCTGGGCATCCAGACCGCTGGCAGTTTCCTTCTCGTGTCCGGAACCAGGGTAAGCAGGTGTGGGCTGAACTGGTCCCGGAATTATCCAAGATCCGGGGCGGAGCATGGGGAGCGATATCAGGTAATTCTGTCCTATGAGGGTGGGGCGCGGTATGCTACCGGCATGCATACCGAAATGGGCGAATATATTGTCGGGGCCTATTTGCAACTTATCGAGAACTGCGATGTGGTGCAGTACAACCAGCGACTGCCTGGGGGCAAGTTGACAGGATTGGATGAAGTTGACGTTGTTGGGATAAATCTTAAGGAGAAGAAGGCCATCCTGTGCGAGGTCGCAACACACATTTGTGGGCTCCAATATGGGAGTGGTAATACTGAGACGATACAGCGAATTCAGAGAAAATTGGCAGCACAAAATCGTTATGCTGCTGAACGCCTCTCTGGCTTCACCGTCAAGCGAATGTTCTGGTCGCCAAATGTTCCAATCGGGCGATTGACAGATCAACTGCGTGGTATTGATGGAGTCGAGATTCGAATAAATGGCAGCTACAAGAACGTAGTTGACCAATTGATGGCAATAGCTGGGAGTATTACGCATGATACTGGGAACCCGTTCATACGGATGATGCAGATAATCCTGCGGTTACGGGCCGATTGAAGTCATCCTTTAACCAAGCTATTCAAGTGAAGCTACGCTATGGGCGGTAGGGCCATGGGGTCACGCACGTGATTCAAGTAACTCCACAACAGCAGCCTGCAGATCGCCCACGAACCAGTAACACTCTTTTGCTGTGACCAACTCGGACCCGTGGAAAAGAAAACAGCCCTCGAACCGCTTCCCTAGCGAAATGAGTTGCTGCGTGATTATGTTCTTAATGAAGATACCAGATATGTTGCAGAAGCATATTGCAACAACACCCTTATTTCGTGCAAATGGACTGATGGCTGGTACGAATTTTTTGCTGATTCGATTGAAGGCGTAATTCTCCATCATTCGCAGATCGAAACTTGCCGTAATGAGGAGTACGAGTCCCCCCTTGCTAGCCTTTTCAATATCGGCAATCTCCTGGATTCTGAGTAAGGGCAAGTCGGTCACAATATCCATTGTTCTGCCTCCCAAGTCATGCCTTTGGCACGCGGCTACCGTCGCCCTGATGCCGTTTCCAAGCATCACGGGTGCAGTATACCACCGCCCCCAACGAGGGTAAACGAAGGCGGAACGTCAAGCGTAGGGATGCTGCAATTTGGAATAATCTGGCCCGGTGTGTGCCCAAATAACGGCCACGAACCACAGCAACGGGAATATCAGGGAGCAACCCGTACAGACGGTAATGGCCGTGGCGTTGGGGTGGTGCCGTCTCTGGGCAATGGTGGAGGGCAGGCAGAAGGCGGTTGCGAACATGGTGAATCCTGCCACGACGAGTAACAGGACCCCGGAAAACCAAAATAGGGTGCAGTAGGCGGGTGGGTCCGGGTCAACTAGCCTGTGGGGGTCGTGGGGCGTGGTGGCAAGGGTGGCACATAGGCAGCCGATGCCGAGCAGGCCGAATAATGCGATGATGAAGATGGTGTAGAAGGTGGTGTGCTTCTTCTGTGGGCGGCTGGGTGGATAGGCTACGGGGATGTGGGTTTGGCGACTGAGGCGGGCAAGGTCGGCTAGGTTTTCCATGGCTTTCTCCTTTTATCCTGTTTCATGGGGACGTCTGGGTAGACTTGAGCGATACCAAATTGGACGATGCTGGATTGGATCACCTCAAGGGCCTAACCCAACTACGAGGGCTCAACTTGGCATTCACAGAGGTAACCGACAGTGGGTTGGCAACCCTCAAGGGGCTGAACCAATTGCGAAGTTTGTTGTTGATTGGTACGAAGGTGACCGACGCGGGATTGAAATGCATCAGGATATTAAACCAACTTCAAGAAATAGATTTGCGAGGCACCAGCATTACCGATGGCGGTTTGGAACAACTTAAGGGGTTGAATCAACTTCAAGCGTTGAACGTGGTCAACACAAAGGTAACTGATGCCGGTTTAGAACACCTCAAAGAACTGGACAAACTCCAATCGTTGTACTTGGGGGGTAGCAAGGTGACACAACAGGGCGTGAATAAACTTCAGGAGGCATTGCCCAAGTGCCGCATTTACCGATAGCCTTGAGTGCTTTTTCGTAAGATTACCATTGAATTACCGTATTAATTCTGCCGCGGATGATGGTTTTTCGCTGTGGCATTTTTGCTATTGCGGTATAATTGTCCGCTTGTCCTTGGCGGGAGCGGTTATGAGCAAGATACTGGTTGCAGTTTCCGAACGCTGGACGGCCGATGGGCGGGCGGAGGCGATTGGCGACTTGGCGCGGACGAAAGGATTGGGATTCTGATGACCGCCCCGCGTCTATCAGCCATTCTGGCCGAGTTCCTGCGACTGCCCACGGAAACTGAATGGGTTGAGTTCAAGCACAACAACACCGATCCGGAGATGATCGGGGAGTATCTCTCGGCACTGGCCAACTCGGCGGCGCTGACCGAGCGCACCGCCGGTTACCTGATCTGGGGCAACGCCTCTCTTCGCGAGCGACTCAAGATCGCCAAGTCCAATTACCCCTTGGCTTCTCGGATCATCCGCGACGCCATCGATGAGGGCCTCGTGCGGCCGGTGGCTGGCATTGGGAAGGAGTACGGCTATGTGCCCTTCTGGGCTTAAACAGCATGTAGCGCGATGTAACTGGCCGGGCCTCGTAGCCCGCTGGCGCCCCAAAGAACGCGGTTTTCAGGCGTCTAGGGATGTAGCGCCATGTGACTGGATGGGCCTTGCCGTCGAGTCTGTATTTTTTAAGTGCTTTTCCCTAAGCAGCTTACGAATTAGACAATATGTTGCGCCATGTGACTGAAAACGCAAATGAGAATCTGGCGGGAGTGGTTATGAGCAAAATACTGGTGGCGGTTTCGGAACGCTGGACGGCCGATGGGCGGGTGGAGGCGATTGGCGACTTGGCGCAGCGGTTGGGCAGTGCGCTGCTGCTGCTGCATGTGGTCTATCAGACCGATACCACAGCGCCGGGCCCGGCACCGGGGGAACAGGTGCTCGAACGGATCGCGGCGCAGTTGGGCGGCGCTAAAATCAAAACCGAAACGCTGCTGCTGTTTGCCGATGATGTGGCCGGGGCGCTGCTTAAGACGGCGCAGGAGCATCAGGCGACATTGATTGTGCTGGGCACGGCGACCAAAGGAATGCTGGCCCGCCTGATCGAGGGGAATGTGTCGCAGGATGTGGTGCGCAGCACGTCGTTGCCGGTGCTGCTGCTGCCGGCGGACTGGAAGGGCGGGGTTTGAAGGGGGGGGAATTACAAATGACTAATGATCCCGATACCGATCGGGATCATTCGTCCTTCGTCATTTCGCACCATCGCTTCACCGCGGTACTATTTTGCAGGCTCAACGGCCGGGGCGATGGCCGGCTCGGTTGTCGGCGCCGTGGCCGGCTGGAGCAGGGTGCGGGGCAGTTCGGTGGC
>Ga0316217_10001616_pt1 | contig 28874 bp, 26 predicted proteins | sample 1anoAmetaG_FD_203633 | JGI IMG/M metagenome (GOLD analysis project Ga0316217, IMG submission 203633) | Freshwater microbial communities from Trout Bog Lake, Wisconsin, USA - 1anoA | ecosystem: Environmental > Aquatic > Freshwater > Lake > Hypolimnion/Profundal zone | place: USA: Wisconsin... | reverse complement strand
AGCTTTTTTAAGAACAGCAAAGAAAAGGTTGGAATGAGCCAAACAACGGCCAATTCAGATACGGCAGACTGAGCAACTTTGTGAAATCAGTGGGGAGCTATTGCTACATCTGCAACGGGTAAAGTGAGAAAGGCCTCATGATTTTGGCAGTGAACGGCTTGCCTTCTCAGAGATTCGCCCATGAGTATTTATTGCCTGCTTTTGCATGAATTCGGGAAAATCTAAAATTTCAAGCTAGCTGGGGACTATCATCAGCCTCCTCCGAGAAGAGGGAGCTGCCAGTTTTGCAAGGAGAGCGAAGGGCACCTCTTCAATTGCTTCTGCTGTGAGCTCCCCATACATGGGATGTGTGCATTCCTCCATGGGTGCTCTTTCAACCTTTAAAGAACCTAAACGGGCTACGTAGTGCAGGTTAACTGCTGCGGTGCGTAATCCCTAAGATAGAGGCTGTCATACTCCGCGAGGATCGGCAGCTGTCTCAGTACATACGTGAGATATGGATGGGAAGTCGGATGGAAATAGATCGATTACTAGCTTTTAATTTGGTCTTTTCGTGCTGCTGCAGTTAAAGCGGTTTGGATCTGCAATTTAAGAGTTAGGTATCTAAAAAGAGCAAAGGATTCACTAGTTGAGCTTTTATTATCAAGCTAATCATCAGGTTAAAGCTTGATTTGTAGAAAATAGTTGAGGATTGAGATATCATTAAATAAGAATCAAGCTGATCGTAGAGCTGAGTGAATTATGATGAATGTTCAAAAAAGCTAGTCTCTATCCTCCCAATCATTATGAATAAACTCTAATCGTTATTGGTTGGGTGGGACAAACTATATGATAAGAATTCTGTGCATGAATGTGACCTCGAGTATTGGTAGGTAGTGATGAGGGTGTTACTAGGAGTAAAAAGTGATCGTGACGGGACTTGAACCCGCAACCTCAAGACCCGTAATCTTGCGATCTACCATTGATCTACACGACCCAACTGAAGAATGCTTTCAATCGCATCTTATAAATGGGTCAGAAATCTAAGAGATTCCTCAACCCTACTCTTACAAATAGCTCAGCATGCCCCATCTTCCTCCAGCCAGCTTCGCCCAGAATCACTGTTGACTAACAGCATCACTCGGAGGCAAAAGCAGCACGCAAGATGACTGCTGTAATCAATGATTTCATTTTCCAATAAGTATAATTTTACTAGTTTTATAAGAGTAGCCTTTCAGATTGTCTCCAAAAATACAACTCTCAACCCTTTGAGTCCAATCTCTTAACTGTGGCAATTTGGGGTCATAGAGTGCCAGAAAGAGCCCAGAACTGGCGAAGGTATATATCCCACAGGGCAAATATAATATTTAATATTTTTTTGATTATTTAATACTCACAGATGTCCGAGCAAGAGCCCCACGCCGCCGACTAGAGCAAAAAGGAAGCAAAAGGTACCCCCACTTCTATCTAGCCAACAACCGTTGGACCAATATTTCTAGTGACGAGGATTAGTCTGAGTCCGAACACTCATAGAAATAATAGCAAGCTGTCGTCAAGCCCAAACCTGAGGAAAAGGTGGAGGTTTAGCCCGAGGTCGCCAAGGAGGAAGTCAAAAAGAAGGAGCCCAACATCGTCCCCTTCGATCCCAAGAAAAAGTTCAGAGGAGAGTTCGCTAACATCAAGACCGTCAAAGGCGGCTTCAAAGCTGAGAAGCTCGAGCAGAAAAAGTTCCGTCTGGACACCGTCAAGAACCCTTTCCAAGTTGACGACTAGTCGAGCGAGGAAGAGAAGTAGGAAGAAAAGGCGGCAGAAGAAGTCGTCTAGGAACCCAAACAATAACAATAGGCGCCAGTCGAGCAGCCCAAGTAAACTGAGTAGAAAGCCAAGAAGACGAAAAAGACAAAGAAACAGCAGGAGAAGGAGTAGTTGTAGGCCCTGCTCAAATAGCTCAACGTTGAGACCGAAAACAAAGGCGAGGAGGGCGAGAAGAAAAAGAAGAAAAAGAAAGCCAAGAAAGACAAGGTGGAGGGTTAGTAGCAGCCCAAGGAAGAGCCCAAACCCTAGGAAGTCAAACCTGAGCCACAACCCACCCAATAGTAAGCTGTAAACAGGTACGCATGAGCTGATTTAGATAAGCCATTGAAGAGGTGATGAGGAAGAAGGCCGAGGCAGCCAAAACCGCAGGCAAAAAAGCAGTCAAGGCCACAGTCGCCAGCAACGCACGCAAAGCCATTTAATAAAGGGAGGCCAAGAACAAGCAAAAGAAGGTTTATGTCGATTTATGAGTGATTAGTAATGTATTTAATCATCGATCTAGCAACTATCACTCATCTTGGTAGCCCACATACAATTTATATCGAGATTATCAGTCTCACAGATAGCTCTGCATGGTTTATTGCTACTGCGAGAAAGAATCGAAAAAACCCAAAAGTATTCCCTTAGCCTCCAAATTGTCAAATTGTCGACTATCCAAATTGGATCTTATATCTTTTCGCAAAATCGAGTACTTCATAACCAATAACTCAAAAAGAGAAGTGCTTGCATTGAGGTGTAGAGGTGTCGAGCAGAGGTGATAAAATCTATGTGGTTTTGAAGGGTTGGGGATAGACAGTTGCAGTTTTGAAGAGTGAGGTATTTAAGTTAATAAATTTAGCAAATACATTTCCAGGCTATAATAATGTAGGAGGGCAGTCGGTCACAAATCGATGCTGTGAACCCCTTGATCAAAATAGTAAAGGAACGCGAAGAACTCTACTTCTAATTATTGACCTTCGTCACCACCCACCTCTCCACCTCATCCTACGATCTCGACAACACCACCATCTTCAAAAAGTACATCCTCCTGTTCGACACCAAGCACGCGGCCATCCTCAAGAGGGAGCAACAACTCGTCGACTCACTCACTGACCCCTTTGAAGAAGCAGACGCCCAGGATCCGATTACCAAGTAGCAACACTGTCATTTAGGTAGATGCTCAGACTCTCATCAAGGTTGCTCGAGATTCTTTAGGGTTCGCTCTCCAGGGCGCAGAATAGTGTGTTCGACGACTGTGGGAGAGGGTTGAAGGAATTCAACCGCTTCAAATCAACCCTCAATAAAATATTAAAAAGGGAATATTTCCTGCTCAAAGATTTCGTCTAGCACATAATAAGCTACTCCACCAGCAAATTCAACAAGCAGTTCCTCAAGTTGAACAAGTATCTTGAAAGGGTCTAGCTTGGCGATTAGATATGGTTCAAGGAGATGTATTCCATGCAGCTGTCCGATGTTGAGCAGAGTTCGGAATTTAAATCTAAGGAGGAGGAAAAAACTGTAAGGAAACTGCACAAAAAAATTGATGTGGAGCATCATCTCAGCAGCAACGAGGAACGATAAAAAAAGGGACTCTCCCTCAGAAAAACAATGAAACCAGCAACCAAACGGAGGTAAAGGCTGCTAAACATAAAAAACAAAGGAAAGTAAGCAGAAGGCTAGGAAGAGTAACCTGATCACCACAAAAAGTAACGAGCAGCCAACAAACTATACAAATTTTATCTGCTTTTGGATCTCAACAAAAAGTAGTTCCTCGAAGACTACATCTACGACAATCAGGAATAACAAAAACACAAAAACTAGCTGCTGGGAAAACTGCTGTAAAGGAACAAAGCTATCAATTGGCAGATAAATGCTTTCGTCAAGAAAAGCACCAACTATTAGTCAATACCTATGACGAATCCTGCCATTTCGAAGAGCAGTGGAGACTAAACCAGCTAAAGGAATGAGTCTGCCTCAAGCAAGGTATCCTTGAAGACTAGTTTCATCATTTCAAAAAGAAAAAGCACCTCTCATTTCGACACATCTGGAAACGAGAGGGCTTCGGACAATTAAAAGCAGGAAAAAGATTAGCTGGCCAATACTATCAAAAACCTCAACCCTCGTAGAAGATCCTCCCATAGCAATCCTCGTCCTCAGGAGAAGAGTAAAAAGATATTTGTGGTCAAAGCTCCCATCATGTTTGAGGAGGAAATCATACCTCAGGCACAAATTACTCAAACCCAATGGCTGCAAGCCCCACTAACCATGAAAGGTCGTGAAAAAAAGACAGAGAATATTCGTCTCAAACGAAAAAACAACGTAAACCCACTCTAAAACGCCTTTCTACCTTAAAACATTCGTTACCCCTTCTGATCTATAATTTTTTGTTACTACCCACATCACTTTTTTTTCTAAGGCTCCAGCAAGATCCCAAACAGACAAGGGATGTTCAGTGGAACACTGTAGACTGTATCTTTGATGTTAGCTTGAATGGTCCATTCGCTATTGCTGAGGATCCATCTTTTGAAGTCTCCTCTTGTCCACTCATCTCTTTCGCTTTGGGCATGCTGGTTGAATAGGGCTTAGGCTGCCTCTGCGATCTTGAAGTTGTTGCTGTTGACCCAATCCGTAAACTTCTTCTTAAACTTCTCGTCACTTTTGTACTCTTTCATGATCGAAGTCACTGCTCGACTGAAACACTGCGTTATGAACTCAATGAAGAGCGTTTTCGAGATATTGGTTTCTGGTAGAGGCTGGACGATTCGATAAGAATCTACTTTTAGGGATGTGTACAATCAATCGCAACTTTGGGATCATCGAAACATTCTTTCACAACATCCATGATTTTGACTTTGTTGAACTAACCACGGTTCTGCGTCTATGTGTGTCTACCTGCGAGCGGATGTAGCCGTAGAGTCGTTTGAGCACATGACTGCCTGTGACAATGAGCGGACCATAGGTATTATGTTTGGGTGCAAGATCAAGTTTGCGGAATAGATACTATGTAAACTCCTTCTAGGAGATGGCAGCTCTTTTGTCGGTTTCGTACTATTCGATTATTTCGACGATTTGGTCTCTCTTCCTCGATTGCTAACTACCCATCGCTAAACTTTAAGCAAGTATATACAAAAATGAATTAGGGAAAGGAGTGCTCAAATGAAGGCAGATTTTGTGGATCGGCTGCTTTTGAATCAACTTGTTGTGGCAGGCTACCAAGAGGTGAAATTGTGTTATTACTCACAAGAAAACCATGGAAACAAAAGAGAATCTCTACTTTTTACTGAGGGATATCAACAGTTATATTCCTGCTGAGCTCTTCTTGAAGAACGCATCAATCAGTCTCATGGATTAGCATCCAGGTATCTTGGCATCGAAAGCAGGTCAAAAGCATGCTATCCAACAATTTTTCGTGATCTTTGATTTGCTCATTTAAAATAAGTAAGGAATTCTCCTTTTACAATATAAAGTAAAACACTATAATGAAAATTACCTCAAAGGACAATAAAGTCCATCGCGAAGAAGAGAAATAAACCCCCGAACTGTCTAGCTGGCAGAAGCTAGTCCAAGGAATAGTCAGACCTCCGAGATCCACAGTTCGTGACCCTCTGGCAGGTAGCTCTGAAACCACATAGCCTCGAATAGTTTTCGCCTCAACGAAGAAGTTTATGTGCGGTCGGAGTACACTCTGCTCCATAATGGCAAGAAGCTGGAGCTGACGGTCTTCGACCCTGACCATAAGAGTGGTTGGGTTATCCTTTATCTCCACGGCAATTCTTCCTCGAAAATCGAGTCTTATTCCATCCGCGAATATCTCCCGCACAAATATTCTTTGGCCTCGTTTGACTTCATGGGCTGCGGGCGTAACTACTAAGAAGATACCATAAGTTTGGGGTATAGGTAAGCGCAGCAAGTCGAAACCGTTGTCGACTTTCTAAAGGAAAAAAACTACAAAATAGTGATTTGGGGTAGGAGCATGGGAGCAGTGACTGGTCTCCGCTTCGGGAAAGCAAGCATGATTGTGGCAGACTCAGCCTTCAAGTCCTTTAAGGGTCTATGTAAGCAATTTGCCAAGTTCCATACTCCTGGATATATACCCAACTGTCTCATAAGCTGCTTGTTTCCTTGCGTATTCTGCAAAATCCGATCCGACATAGAATAACTCGGCCACTACGATATCGAACTTTTGGATATCGCGGAGTCGGTCAAAAAAATCAATCTGAACACAATGTTGATATTTCTATCAGGAGATGAAGACATTCTCATCGACAAGCGTAATTCCTAGAAACTTTACCAACTCTACGCTGGGAAGAATAAACATCTGTAGATCTTCGAAGGCAACCACAACTCCAAGAGACCGCCCAAAGTGTTGAAGAAGGTGATGGCGCTGATCCAGGAGTTCGGGCAGGCACAGGACAAGGCCTACAATGGAGGGTAGACTATGCAAATCATTCTGGAACAGAATCTGCCTGTGTGAGGTTAATTATTGGAGATATCTCTGCCTTGATTTTTGAGGTCATTTCCTAAACCACTTTTAGTCTACTCAGCTTAAACTTATTCTACTCAACTATGATATATTCGATATGATATGATTTTTGGCTTACAGGAAGAGAAACAAGCTCAATCTTTGGTGATTGAGTTCAATCGATATTTGCGGTTTGCTGTTATTGCGATTTCTTTGTTGTCAATGTAGCACAATAATTCTTTGACCCACCAATTTTAAGATTTTAGCAAAATTCCATAAAAAATAGCTAAATTCAATTTACTAGTTAGGAGTGCCAGGATCTCCGCACCGAGCCAAATAAATGCTTCTTTAAGCTATAAATGTACCTAAGGCCGAATTTTGGGCTTAAGATTATATCAGACCTATTAGGAGTGACGAATACCAATCTAGCTTTTTAATTTGGTAATGGTGTATATAACTATTACTTCAATATGAACATTCCCATCAAAAATCGACTATAAAATATAGAAGAACCTCTCAAATCACCGAGGAAAATGACACCCGATCTCACTTACAGGCCCAAGTTCAGCAAAAAATATGACCTCCCCTAACTTAGTACCTACATTCGGTCATTCAGGAAAGAAATTTAACTGCCAATAAATTACTAGACCTCAATCTTTTTGAGTAAAACCCCTCAAAGATGTCTGAACCACAACAACGTAATCACACTGTTCTGCATTGAGGACAAAAAGCCTCTATGTGTGCATTGTATGTACCAAGCATTTTCCCATAAAAAGCACGAAGTAGTGCCGATAAACAAAGCCAGCTCGACCCTCAAATAATAGCTCAAAAACACACTGCAAACCATAACCAACTCAACCCTGCCAAAACTAAGCCACTACATCACAAAAAACGAATCCAACTTAGCCAAAACAGAAATGTAGATGAACGAGCATATTCTCTTAGTTACCAAGTTCTATAAAGATCTGACCTTTCTCATCAATGCCAAAAAGAACGAGCATTTACGCTATTGTCAGTAGCTTAGCAGTAAGTTTAAGTATTAGTTCAGTGCTTTTACCAACTAACTCACCAAAACTCTGCATTTTGTGCAGGAAAAAATACAAGAAATAACCGACAGGAATTCCTAATAGAATCTACTCTTTAACCACAATACTGCATTCTATCTCTCTAAAGTAGACTCAATATTGGTCCCACAAATTGGAGAGCAACCTTCACTGCAAACTCGTTAAATCCAAAACCGCATGGAGTTTGTTTTGAGGCAACTAAGCGACGCTTTGAACTTTGACCATAAACTCGTAATTGCTGAAGAAAGACGAAGATCGCTTGAAAGAGTATAGTCTTTGCCCAAATACGACAAATTCACTCTTTGGAAATCAAAAAGCCCATAGGTAAACAGAAACTAAGGCTAAAACTTCTATGGGAAGAAACCTGTGAACCATAGACTTTCCTACAAGTAGATGCCAAAGGCACCATTCACCCAGCGTGAACACTTCATGGATAAAAACTGGGTGAAAAAGGAACGGAAGTAGAAAGACAAGCCTAGCTTCATCACCCACCAGCATATAAAAAAGATATCAGAGGAGTCGATAGTTAAGCAATAAAGTACCCTCAACACCAACAAAATGAAAAGCAAGATCGATGACAAACCTATCACTGCTTATAAAGAAGTTTGAAGAGATGCCCATTTTTCCTGATTTTACATTTACTTGCAAGTTAAGCAATCAAACAATACTGCCTTCATTAGTTTTGGTTCTGCCTCTGCCAAATTTCATTTTATTTATGAGATCGGTAACTCAAGATTTTTTGTTTGATATCATAAGTTAAATTAAGAGATGCCTCCCAAAAAAATCTAATTAACCACAGTAATCCGAGACGCCTAACACTTCCTATCTATCTTCAACGAGAGGAACCCCAAGTTAGTCGTAATTGACGTCCACCCAGCCTGGAGTGGCGCCTGTGAGGCCCTCATGCCCTTCTACAAAAATCTACAAACCAACGTTATTGACGAGTTCGAGAAGAGGATTGACATCATCTTGGTTGACCAGTAAAAGATAGAGTCCTTGAACATTGCTGAACTGCACGCCACTTGCAAACCCAAAATCCTAGTTTCCTTGCAAGGGAAGTTCATCTATATCGCCAATGGACCCAACACTTCTGAACTCTAGGACCACATCAAAAAGAATGTGCCCTATATCTGAATGATCTTGATTAATATCTGGTCTTGCCCAAACCAGAAATTACTATTGGTTCATAAAAAAAGTTAGTATGTAACAAAAATTATGGCTTATTCGAAGTTTGAAAAGGGAAATCCACTTAGGCTCCACTTTTGGATGTATTTTGGCCAAAATTATGTATAATTGGTGGGTCATAATAGAAAGTCATTTATAATGTAACTTTTTGTGGTAAAACAAAGATCTTTGCAAAACTGCAAAATTAGCCTTTTTTGAGTTTGTTTTTCTTTTTATTGACCTATGTATTAAGATAATAATATTGACCATCATGTCCTAGAAAAAAATATATACACAATCCAATATTCATCAACTAAAACGATGCTTCCTGAACTTGCTTCAAAACTTAGACTTCACTACAAAAAATAAAAAATCGGCATGAAGCAGAAGAAGCTATAAAAGCTATTAATTACAATATGTGTGCTAGGAGGGCAAAAAGGTTGGAATAGTGAGATAATAGCCTATCAAAGAGATTTTAAAAGGTACCCAGCCAAAAAATTTGGGCCTAGGATTTAGTTCAAATAACACATGAATCAGTGTAGGACTGATCAGTTTCAGAGAAACCAGAAAAAATAGTCTTTGAATTAGTGATGCACCTTGTAAATACTTACATACTGGTAAGCATGATTCTTTATTGATTATAGTTTTAATCTTCAACCCTTCCCCAGATGACTGCAGAAGCCCGACAAATAAAGAATGAAAATGTTCACATAAAAATAAACGTTTGATTATTTTACTTAAATTTCAATCAAATCTTTACTTTTTAATCAAAATAGTTGTACTTTCACTCTCTCTTGCTAAAACCGTGCATTTGAGTAATAGATGCAAAGGTGAAGAGGAATGAAGGCGAAGCACAGGATGAGAGCAAACTTATAAAAGTGCATCCACGAGTTAAAGGCAAAAGATAAACGTAGGTTATAATAAAATTGAAAAGAAAACTAGCGCCAAATGAAAATCAACATGAAAGACATAATCCTTCTCTTCGAAAAAATACAGCAAGAAGTCAACATCTCCTACGTCTCCATCGTCATCTTCGCCGCAGTCGACATCGATAGCATCTGCACCCTCAAGATATTCTCAGTAATCCCCTCCCTATCCAGAAACTCTTCAAGTGCGAAAATATACAGTACAAGGTCTACCCTGTCACCACCTATGCCTAGATCTCACTGCGTGTTGACTAGGCCAAAGTCTATGAGAACGTCAGGATGTTCATGTTCATCAATTGCGGGGGTGTGATCGACCTCACTGAAACTTGGATAGTCCAGCAGAAGCAGTCGCAGATATTCCTCTTCGATGTCAACAAGCCCATCCACCACAAAAACCTGGAGAGTCCAGACGTAACCCTTTCTTAACCCAGATCAAGATCATTGACGACGGATTTAGTGAATTCTAGCACTGTCCAAGCTCCGAAGAAATGGAAAAGTATGAGCAACTCAACTAATATGAGCTTGATTCAAACGAAGAAGATGTTGATTAAAAGGTTGAGGGTTCTCCCAAAAGAATGAAAAACAGGGACTTCAAATAGAAGCTTAAAAAACATAAACAACTGATAGAGAATAAAATTTTGAGTTACTACAGTAAAAATTTTTTTGGCTACCCGAGCTCTTACTCAGCCTACAGAATGGTCAAGGATCTAAACCGAATCAACAACGATTACCTATGGTACGCAATCGTCGGAATGACCAGCATGTATATGGAACACAAAATATCAAAAGACATGCTTAACACCTTGACCCAGGTCTACCGTTATGACTCAAGTACCAAGAATGTGCAGGGGGATAAACAGAAAGGCAACATTTCTATCAAGATGGGCTATCAGCTGCCACTGCTCGATCATTGGTCGCTTTACGAAAGTATGATTAATTCTAGCTATATGATGATCCATATGCATCTTTGGGATGACAAAGGCATAGATAGACTCAAGGAGTACATCCATAGACTTGGAATCTCACTGCAGGATGCTAAGCAGCTTTACAAATACATGCCTAAAGAATCCCAAAGCAAAATCTAAAACCAGATCATCCCTACCTCAGAATCTTTCAAACTTTTCGATATCGTCTATACGTCGTTCCAGAAACAGATAGACTACTCAGCTTCTTTCATGGCCTCTGATTATTACTATTTGCTGACTGCCACTTTGGAGAACCCTCTCAAACTTAAACTTTAGGAGCAAGAACTTGTATAGTACAGAATCAAGTGCTTTTGGGAAGCCTATGATATGTTTTAGGCCAATTTGAAGGATATAAACAAAAAAATTGAGGACGCCAAGAGAATGTCGAAGATAATGATATCTGAGGCAAAAAATATTATGTAGAAGGACCATTTGATCACTATGAGTTCTGTGAGTATCGCCAACATCCACAACGATACTGATGATAAAAAGATGTTCTAACATCCCTCAGCTTTGATCAGAATAGCCTATCTGCTGATGGGGATTCTGAAGGAAAAGAAAAGAGCTCCAAGTTACAAGCCAGTGATTGCCAACTGGATCGACACTGAAAGAGACTCTTGCACAGTTGTGGGAGTGATGATGGACAGTAAAAACCTGATAGGAAGACGCTTCACAGAAATTGCTGAGCGACTCAACATCAGAGTAACCCAAAACAACTTCATGTCCAACATCATTGTGATGAGTAAAAACAACCTTTCTGAATTCATTCGAGAAATCGGGCTCAAGGCTTGATGTTTGTTTAATGATTACTGTCTCATTTCATGGCCGAGGTTTGTTCGTTTTATTTTTAAATTATTTCGGAATCGAATCATTTTTATAACTTACATGAGCAAAGCAGTATTGCAACCCTTTGAGCAATACCAGAAAGCCAGAGTCACCTTTGTGCAGACTGTTGCTGAACTGGCCACTCGACCCCAGAACATCTAGGCTCTCCAATCCGCCGGAGTCATGAGCTTGTTAAGACCTCTGCTCCTTGACAATGTGCCCTCGATTTCACAAAGCGCTGCTCTTGCGCTGGGAAGGCTTGCCAACATGAACGAAGAACTCGCAGAGAGTGTTGTCAACAATGAGATTCTGCCTCAGTTGGTCATGTCTCTCAATGAACAAAATGTAACTCTGCTCTTATTTAGAGGTTCTACAAAAAAGCAGCAGCTTTTGTGCTCAGAGCAGTTGCAAAACACTCCACACAACTCGCAAAAGCTGTTGTGGACTCAGGAGCTCTTTAAGCATTAGTAGTATGTCTGGAAGAATTTGACCCAACAGTCAAAGAGGCAGCCGCTTGGGCTCTTTCCTACATTGCCAAACACACCCCTGAGCTGGCAATGTCTGTGGTGTAGGCAGGAGCTGTGCCTCTTTTGGTGCTTTGCGTTCAAGAGCCCGAACCCACTCTAAAGCGCATTGCAGCAACTGCTCTCTCATAAATATGCAAACATTCAGCTGAATTGGCTCAATTCGTTGTAGATGCAGGTGCCGTGCCTTTCCTTGCCCAACTAATCAACCACCAGGACGCTCAGTTGAAGAGACAGGTATGTTCGTGCCTGGCCAATATCTGCAGACACAATGCAGATCTTGCTTAAATTGTCGTGGACAACGATATCTTCCCCAAAATTTTGTACAGACTCAAAGACAATGACAACTTGGTTCGAAAATATGCAGCAATCTGCATAAGAGAAATAGCCAAGCAGAACATTGATTTGGCCAAACTGATTTGTAACTCTGGAGGTGCTGTGGCTTTGGTGGACTTCATCTCAGAAGCTAAAGGAGAAGCTTTGCCCGGCATTATTGCCCTTGGCTATATCTCAGCCTTTGACGAAACTATGGCAATGGGAGTCATTCAGGCCAAAGGAATCAATCCTCTCAGAGATGCCTTGAAGAATGAGAATGAGAGTGTTAGAACTGCAGCCTCATGGAGTTTGGGTCAGCTGGGAGGTCATACTCCCGACCATGCCAAAGCTTTGGCTGAGCAAGACATTCCTCGCCTTCTTTTAGAAGTCTACAAAGATCCCAAAAATTCATAATAATTAAAAAAGAAGTCCAAAAAAGCACTCAAGAGTATCCTTCAAATGTGCTCTCACCTCAGCGCCCTTGAATCCTTGATTGAAAACTGCCCCACCTAAATCTTGCATTACGTTCTGCACCAGTTCGCCAAGACCCTACCAAACGACCCAGCAGCCAAGAAATCGTTTATTCAGAAAGGAGGGCTGAAGAAAATCCAAGAGATAAAGACCGAACCAGGAGATAAGCTGAAGCAATACATCGACGAAATAAATGCACTCTATCCTCTGTAAATTGTGCAGTTTTATTCTCCAGGCTACGAGCAGACGCTTCTCAAAAAGCTGGAAGATTAGTGATTACACATCTAAATCTGATGAAAGATTTAATAATATAATTTATGATTAGTATGTCAAAGGGCTCGCCTTTCTATATTTAAACGCATCTGGGAAAGCTCGAACTGACAAAAGGAACCTACCTCACTCTTCAAAAGCGCAAAACCTCAACCCTCAGAACCTTGATCAAGACCAAATTCATCAATAAAGATACACCCAAAAATACCTTAAAGCGTTTCTCCAGAAACAAACAGCTTCATATGAGTAGCATTCCTTGTGTTTCAATGTACAACAAAAAGGGAGAAGAGGTAAACTTCTTAGTGTCCAAAGAATGCGAGAAAGTAAAACACATGATCGGAAGTCTGCCCACAATAGAAATGATCTACGATAATGACGCTGAGTCCGAATGGTATTAAATATAGTAATGCCTCAATAACCTAACGTTGTCCTTGTCCTTGGCTGCATACGACCACAGATTTCAAATATGAGAGCTGAAGAAGCATTCATTGATATTTTATGAGCAGGCGAATCATCTAAATTAAACAAGCCATGAGTTTGGCAATGATATCAAATGATTTAGTGATTATAAAGAGAGTGGGGACATTTCTGCTGCGAAATTTATTCATAAGATCACGGTTCAATCATAAATTTTGGATAGGTCCATAGGCAACTCTTCAATCTGCGTGTTGTAGAATTGTCTCAAGTTAGCCAAAAACTGAGCGTCACCAGCAGTCACAAAGTTGATTGCAACTCCCTTTCTTCCAAACCGTCCTGAACGACCAATTCTGTGAATGTACTTGGCAGTGTCAGTGGGAAGGTCGTAGTTGATGATCAAGTTGACTTGTTGAATGTCGATTCCTCGACCCAACAAGTCAGTAGAGATCAGAATCCGGGATGACCCCGATCTGAACTCTTTCATCACGTTCACTCTTTCGGACATTTACATGTCTCCTGAAATGCATGAAACTACGAATTTGTGCTCACCCAGCTTTTCGGCTAACTCCTTGACTCTTTCTTTACGGTTCGTAAAGACCATACATTGTGAGATAACCATGTTTTTATAGAGTTGTAACAAAGTTCCGAACTTTTGGCTGTCTTCCTGAAGAGAAATGTAGAATTGCTTGATACCATCAAGAGTCAGTTGTTGGTTTTTCACCAGGATTTTGACAGGGTCCTTCATGAACTTTTCGGTCATCTCAACAATCTATGGAGGCATAGTTGCTGAAAAAAGGCAGACTTGGATGTCCGCAGGTAAATTCTCGAAAATTTCTCTGATCTAATCAACAAAGCCTCGGCCTAGCATCTCATCAGCCTCATCAAGAACAACGACTTTGAGGTAATCAGTCCTGAGAGCTCCCTTTTCGATCATATCTTTTATCCTTCCAGGAGTCCCAACAACTACTTGAATGCCACCATTCTTAAGCGCTTTACGGTCTTCCTTAGGATCAGTTCCTCCAATGCAGCATCGAGTGTTGACTTTGAGAAATTAACTGAAGCAGAAGATGACCTTGTTAATTTGTTGAGCAAGTTCTCGAGTGGGAGCAAGAACGATGGCTTGGCATTCAGGAGAGGTAGGCTCGATACGCTGGAGCAGTCCAATGGAAAAAGTTGCAGTCTTCCCCGTGCCTGACTGAGCCTGAGCTATGGTGTCTCTTTTGCTGATGACTGGGATGATCCCCTTTTGTTGAATTATGGATGGTTTTTAAAACCCAAAGGCTAAATAAACAAAAAGATACCATAAATTCCTCTAAGGAGGTCGGGATTGAGTTAAAGTTCCTCAAAGTTGTCGACCGTTTTCAGCCCCATCGTCTCTTCAATCTAAATTTCTTCTTTTTTTGCCTCCACTGGTTTACTTTACATATATTTTATAATCAATTAATGAAATTTTGTTGTTTGCCGGATTAAGCTATATCAATACACATCATTTCCACTTCTCCCTCTTGCCTTCAAACTCTAAATCTCCCAGATCGCATTCATCAAGGCCTAACGCAGCCTCTCGCTATCGGAAAAACCTAGTAAACTTTAGTTATTGTCCAGTCGCTGCTGTGAGACCTTATTCTAGAGACGCAGGATTTAGAATTAGTACTTTGAGATCATTTGGTCATACTACTATTTGGCTTTTTATAAAGCCTGTCTCAAAAGTTCGAGCTCAGATCTAGCCCTGGATCCAGCATTTAGCTGCTAACTATCTTCATAAGCCTTTAGAATGTTCTAAAGAGAAGCATTTTTTGAATGAAGTTACTCGATTTTACCTTACAAATTATTGATCAAGCTTCGTAGCTTAGCATTCTAGTTTATAGCTTAATTGATTTTAAGCTAGAATTCTTAGCCCATCTTTTAAAATTTACTTATCCTTTACTCTTCATTATGCACATTTGGCTTGGCAAGCTACTCATATAGCCTTTGATTTTCCTTTTACAGCACACTTAGCCTTAGATCCAAAGATTTTATTTAGTTATTCTTTGAGGCCAACACAGATTTGTATTAATCGTTCTTAGCCTTCATATTATTTTACATCATTGAATCTTTGCTCTGGAGTATCTTTTCCAGTTGACTGCATCTTTCAAGCATCTAATCATACTTTTGGGTCATAGCTTTGTTTTTTTACAAAGTTTAAATACAAATTTAGCACTTTGTAGATATGCTTTTATAGTAGTTCATCATAGAAGTTAGTTTGCTTTAGTTTTATTGAAAGTTATAAATCTGTCTTTGTTTTTAATCCATAGCTTTGAGTAACTAAGCCAATTGCAAATCCTTTTGCACATTATTTTTTTGTTTATTCTCGCACTCATTCTCCAAAAAGCTGATCTTTTGCTGCAAAATTCTGTTTTCATCTTTCAAAAACTTAATAGAGTCACTCATATTGTTGTCCATCATAAGATTTGGTTGCTATCTCTTTGAAACTTACTACTATTTTGCAATTTAAGGAGTCAAGACTTGCTAGCTAGTGGCTGTAGAGACAGCCTTGGTAAATTTGAGGAAATTCTTCTTTAAATGAACTGCGGGGTTGTAATAATTTGCCTGGGAGGAAGATTTGTTTATGTAAGTTTAAGGGTTCACATTGGATACAAGCATAGAGCTATTTGATAGTTTGTCAGTCTTGCCAACTAGAGGCTGAAAGGCTATTCCTTTTATATTGTTACTTTATTTCATTGATAAATTTTATTAGAGTACTAGAAATCAGTATTTTTGGATATAGTAAAAGATGAAAGGAAGACTCTTTCTAAATTATTTGCGCAATTAATCGCATTTTGATTCGACTAAACATCTGTTACAACCAAACTACAATAATCCAGAAAATGACTAAATAATAAAAAATTCGATCAATCATAATTTATTACTAGAAGGGCTAAGATCCTTGCTGTCCAAAGCTTTTTCTTCTTTCTTGTCCTTTTTTGAAGCAAATCCATAACCATCCTAGATGCAGCACTTTTTTGCGAGCTTCTAATCATACATTTACCTAGAAATAAAAGAATGGGGTGCTGTTGGCGAATTCGGCTTGAGAGCCAAAGGAAAGATGCTGCCAAATTAAATACCAGTAAGCTCTATTTCATAGATCAATGATGCCATGAATTCAATAATGGACTGATACTTGTCCATTGTTGGCTTTTCATTTTATTTTGAAGCTTTTGACTTTAATTCGTTTTGGCCAGATTTCTACTGTTTTTGAGCATTTTCTTCCAACCGATGCTAGAAATCTTTGATATTTAGCAACTAACTAAATTACTTTATCGAAACAAGATGCTTGACTTCTCCGGAAAACTACTAAATCTAAAACCGAATCTTATCTAGCTTCTTTTCTTACTTTTCCAAAGCTTTCGCACAAAGCAAAGCAGTTTGCTAAAACTAGCTGTAAACTTACTAAAAGGTATTTGCTACATCCATCTCTCTTTCCGCTAGCACTTTCTTTTTCTCTCTGGGCCGATAGACAAAAAAAAGATCCTACTTTTGCATCATCTTCCACATTGGACGATACAGTGGAAATCTGCAAGCCGAACGTCTTTAAAACCAATAAACCAGCACTTCCTACTGCAACTTCTCAATATTAGGCAATTCGCTTATATTCGGATGAGTTTTTTTGATAAGATCCGCCAACCACATCGTTTGGCTCGTTTATTCGTTTTTCTTCAGCACCTCTTTCTACAAAAAAATGATCACGTTTCTCATGAGTTACTATGTGAATAAAAGGGCGGTGCTTTGGTTTTGGCTTTAGATCTTTTTCATAAAGCAAATATCTTCCTATGTCAGTTCATATGCATTTAAACGTGGGAAGCTACAATTTAAGAGCGTTCTAATGCAATTTTCAGGTATTATGCTGAAATTTTTACAGCTAGTCAATGGTTTGATTATTTATCCTGCGGGGAAGATTTTAGATGGGTTTTAAGATTTGCCATGGTTTAGCGATGGCTTAAAATAAGGAAACACAGAATCTGTGGCCTAAATTTGATCGAAAGCAACCTTTTTTTAGACAATTTTGAATTTTTTCTTCCAACTTGCGCACAATGATTTATTGAAAGGCATCTGAACTAATAATCTAAATATTGCCATAATTGGGCCGAGAAGCCAAATAATAAAACAATAGCTTAGTTTTCCTCTCCCAACAAATATCTCCAAAATAGCTAATTCATATGAACTCCGATTCAACAAAGACATGAATTTGTTTTAAACAAAAGAGCTACTTGAATGTCTTTTTTGAGCAAAAAACACAAAATTTTGGCCTATTTGGAATTTTTTCCCCTTACAAGTGCCTTCTGGAAATCTCCCAATCACGAATAAGAAAAGTATCAGTATTTAAGGGTTGCTGCTGGGTTGTAAATGATTTGTGGCTTGGCGTTTCTGAGCTATGTTTGATACCTAAGGATTAAATTTATAGAAAATAGACTTTGGATCTCGATTCGCCGAGCTTGACTATGATTCAAGCTCTAAATGGATAGAGTCTTAGCCGCTTTTCAGATCCAGAGTGAATATAGAGCGATAAATGTATAAATTACACCTTTTCTCAATGAAGATTTCTGGTTCAGACATGCTTTCTTATATTTGAAGTTAGTTTTACATTTATGATAGCTCTAGCTTTAGCTTCTTCTCATAATTACTTAAAATTTAACTGATTTACAGCTATTTCTATAGCGCCCTTGTGTCAGATTAGGAATCACATTCAGACTATCGAATCTTCAATAGTTTCTCCTAAAGTAGTATTTTCTCCTAAATTTGGTGTGCTTAATGAGCTTTGATCTCTGACCTTATTTCGGTCACATCTTCTTTTGTAAAGGAGTAGCCCCAAGCAACGCTATCATGGTACCCTCCGTGGAGTCCCACGAAGTAGGCTAAGCCAAGCTTAGCATCTTATATTATGAAAGGGGCGCCTCTGACTTTGTTTTATAGTTCCAGGCAATAACAGACCATGTTTTATGCGATTTTTTTAGCAGGATACTCCTTTCTTTGAACCTTAACCAATTGATCATATTGTTAAAAATCATGTACGTTTATCAACCTGGCAGCTGTCCTATATCCAACAATGCTGAAGCCTCCTTTCTCCACACTCTACTCCTGAAATTCCCGAAATTATAAAAATTTTTCATAGGGATGGTTTGCCTACTGCTTGAATTTAAGGATGACCCAATCTTTTGTGTTCAGCTCTGGAAATGCCTTCACACACAACTCTGCAGTAACAGCTGTTTTGTAGTAAGTCTGCAGCCTCCGATATCTCTCCTTTGCCTTCTAAATAATTTTTTGTGTTTAGCTCAGAAAATCTAATTCAACATTTTTGTTGTCTACAACACAGCTAATTGTTTAAGGGAGAAGCAACTCAGGGTCATCAGCCTATTTCTAGCCGAAATATTTGTCAGAAACAAACATGATTAAGTTATGGAAAACAGTTAATACCAAGTCTTTGGCAATAAGAATGCCTGTCATTACCTTGGGGCTCTCTGTATTTTTGAAGGTGAAATAGATAGGGACGATACAGTTATATGGAAAGATGCCTAAATCAACATTAATCTATAGATTGTTTTACCTATTGATGCAGTTCTGCTTTGCTGTCTAGTCGTCAACCCTACGAATGAAGTAAGAAAGATTGAGAAAACCTTCACACTTCTACTCCCTAATCTTAGCAAATAGCTTTTTCATCTTAATATTATAGCTTAGTTCATAATTATTTTAGTTAATAAGGTAAAAGAAGCCAAGAATAATACCCAAAATAAATAGAAAAATCATTACTATAAATATCCTCAACTTTAAAACTATGTCACATTATATTGATACTATTCAAATCAAATGAGGAAGATGATAGTCTCCTCTTGATTTATACCCTTATAACCTAATAATCATCTTACAAGTATTCGCATTTATCAATAAATATATACATAAACAGTCACATGATATTTGAAGACAGCAACGCCCTTCAGCAGTAACTCTTCAGAGATCTCGATTCGCTCCTCAGAATAATAAAATCAGAGTAATAAAGCTACCTCGAAATAAACGACGTCCTCGCCACTATCTTCCAAAACAAATAGTAAATCGAAACCAACCTTTTTGTCGACCACGACGTGGCTAACTACAGGCTGCTCGTCAAGAATGCACAGCTCAAGGAATAGGGCTGTGGCTATTAGAAGAGATGCATTGTTGAGAAGTACTAAAAGGTAGATGAGGTATAATAGAATGTTGTCGTTCTTTTGAGGAGGCTAGTTTACAGGGTTTTAGAAATGGTTTTCAGCTCCATTAATCAGCTAACCCTTAAACCTGTGAATTCCTATCAATAGTACATTAGGTTCAAGCTAGTTTGCCAAAAGTTACTGGCTTAAATCAACGTCTAAAAGCCTTTCAAAATACTCAAGTGCATTAGTGATTACACCACCAATAAACTTCATAAGTCGCTGGTGAGTTTATCTGTGGTTGCATCTAACTTAGAGAACGGGAAGGTCTAAGAAATCGATAAGCTGAAACTTAGTTCAGCTTTAAACAAGTTACCATAGAAAGAGATGAGTATAAAGACAAATAAATCTCATTTTTTGTAGAACTGCTATAAAATCAAGTACAAAATCAAGGAAAATAGCCCTTTCTTTAAATAATAAGCAAGAAATGGGGAAAAAGGAGCATTTTTGCTTCAAAGGAGGGCGAAAAGAGCAATGGATAACATCAAAGATGTCATGGAAATAAACCGCCAAGAATTCGTTTAAGATTTCATTGGCTCATGCCATTAAAGCAATAAATAAAAGCTCCTAAGAGGACTAATGACTAAAAACAAATTCAACTAAAAGCAAATATCCGAGTTTCTGACGAAAAAAAACCACTACAAACGAAAAATGTCGTCATAATTGCAGCAAGAATAACCCAAAGCTTAAGTTGTCGAGTAATCAAGCAATTAGGAAGCACTCATAGGAGACGATTTAAATCAAACAAGCTACCGTACAACTAGAAAAAGTTTACTGCTCAAGATCAACAATGAGCATAATTAGGGGACAATCACTTCATAGTTCTACAGGAAGATCACCAAATTATAAGAATACAGACTGAAGCTGAGGAGTAGCCATCTCGAGATCAAGAAAGCACCAGTATAAAACGTAGGTATTTACAAAACGATAGAGGAAATCATAACTTAAAATTAAGAACTGACCATAAAAGCTAGAGAGCAGGATGGCAGTAGCAAAGAAAGACTGCCTCTGCTTAATAAAAGAGCTTTGTCTGTCGATCAAAACCACAAAACTGAAGACCTGGGGGCAGGTACCTATACGAAAGGTTTATGCAACTCAATGAAACTGGCAGAGAGTTGTAAGAAAAAGAAAGGAGAGAAGGCAGAGATGCTTCCATCAAAAATAAAAATCGAATTAAAAACCTTGAACAACCTCATTTGCAGCGAGATAAACAAAAAGCTGGCCAAGTACGACCATTTCAATAGAAAACTATGTTTTTGATTAAATAATAATCTAAACACATTTTTTGTCTTATCATTTTGGAGGAATAAATTAGGTGATTTCGGACCTGTCACTATTTAAGCTTTATGTGATTATAAAGATTAAATAGCGAAGAATGTTTCCTCGGGGGAAGGCGAGGCTGTTTGGCTGTTAAAACGAAACTAAGAAAGGCAATCCTTAGTAGGCTGCAACTTTTCAGCTTCTTCAGATATCTGATGAAGACTACCAATATGAGTCCATAGAGGAGAATGACATCGCCGGGTCACATTTCCCGACGCTTCAAAAGCATAGAAGCAGCCCATAAACAAACAGCAAAATGGTCAAAAACTAACGTTAATTCAACTCCAAACCCTTGATTTTCGGCTACTTAGCAAAAACCCAGAATAATTTGCAAAAATAAAGTAAACGTTATATTTCAGGTGAAGAAGTCTGCGTGATGAAGAAGTAAAAAGTAGTCAACCTTAGTAATTCTCCACTTATCTAGGCAACTTTCTCGTACTTGACAGCTAGTACGATCCTCCCGTCTTTACCACCATCCCAAAGCAAGAACTTGATGAGGAGTATCGAATTAATTTTAGGGCTAAACCTTCCAAAAATATTGTAGCCTTCATACGCAGGAGGAATTTGTCCTATCTCAAATAACAATTTAATCTGCAAATTTAAGAAAAACGTAAATAGGATGTTTAGAAAAAATAAAAATCACCATCCCGCGTACTGTCACCCAGAAAAGTGTATGGAAGTTGTTAGCTGAGAAAACCACGCTAGGAAAGCAGCTAACCCAAACACAACATGAAAATCTTTGAAAGACCAATAAATGTAATTCCTTAGATGAACTGCACAAGTCCCAGCTTCAGGAATAAGAAGATTTCCAATTATATCAAGTACCGCTTTGGTGCTCACAAGCCAGAGAATCTCTACTGATCTTCTATGGTTTTAATAATTTAGTCTCACCATCAGTATGCAAATGTTCTATAGCAAATGGATAGAAGGTTTCGCTTTTTTTTCTTTCTTTCTTTCAGAAGTAAATGCTTTCATTACATATTGAAAAGATTGTATTTATCATAATCATTAAAACAGAACAAAAGCAAGTCAAGGAGATTGTATATATGACAAGCTAATGCTTTATAAGCTATCTGCAACTAAATCAAGCTACAACATATTTGGACTATAATAATCTTTTAATGATAGGTTAACTTTTTTAGAAATGTGCGGCTTAACTCAGAAGTAACTAATTTCGTTGTATTAGTTTTCTAAAGTCTACAGCTCAACTCGCACAAATATAAAGTGCTAAAATCGAAGCGCTACTGCTTTATAGTGTTTACATCGTTTGCTGGCAACAAAAACTTACAATGAGTCTGCAGTGCATCGAACAGGCTATGTAAGCCAAACCTCCATTAATCGTCATTTCAATGCTGCTAGGAATCAGAGGAGCAGTGCTTACGAAAATGTAGAAGTAACGGTGTTAATATAAAGGCACTCTGAGTCACTGCAAGCTTTAAAGGAATCACTTAATATAGCTTTCACATCAGTCTCCTAGAAGCAACAAACTTACTTCTTATCCTTTTTTCCTTTTTGCATGTCCAAAGTTATAGAACTATGTAACTTTAACCATGGCCGCCGAGAATTTTTACACCTGTTAGATAAAATAAGAATCGAATCTTCAAAATACTAAGCACTGAATTTACTGAAAGTGACTTGTTAAAAAAAAGGAAACGAAATTAGGCAACTGATGAGGCTCAAAGGAAAGGTTTTGGAGTAGGATTATAAGGGATAGTAGACGTGGGCTTAGAAAGCTAAAGAACCCACCTCTAACATCTATATTAATAGACTGTACACATAAAGGAGGCAGAATTTGGCGCAGAGATAAAATTCTTCTAGGAAAAACTGGGCCATCGACCCTTATCAACTCACTACTACCGACCGACTTAAATAATAGAATGAGTGTTTATTCATGTGAATTTTGTAGACTCAAATCAACTCCTCCACGAAATCTTCAATCAGTTCAACTCCTAAACCCTCCAACCAGATGCTGGAAAGGTTCTTCTTATCGTCTTGCTTGAAGCCATATGACCCGAAAACACAAGTTATCGCTTCGTTGGGTTTCACATCCATTTCATAGTGAGCTTCAAGTTGCTACTATTTGCCGGTGGTCGTTGGCTTTATCTCTGATTTCTTCTGAAGTCCAGTTCCTGCAGTTCCTAAATGGTCTACAACGAACTATCCTTGAACTCCTAGGTTGGATATCAGATGCATTTCAGTGATCTTTTGCGTCTTCAAGTTGATCTTTAGTCGAATGTTTTTGATGAAATCTGGAGCTTAAACAGTAAAAGCGCTCTCTTTCCCTTGGACAGTCAGGTTAGATGGCTAAAATGGGAGTTTACCCACAGTCCTTTTCTTGCTGTCCTTGGTGGAGTAGTAGCTAAAGATGAAGTAGCCAGCTGAGTTGAAAAGAACCTTGAATATCCTGGACTCTTCTCTCACGATTCTTGAATCAGAGAATCGAAGGGCATCAAATTTACCCACCCAGTCCCTTCTGGTTTTCCTTGTCTTTTTGATGATCTGACTGCCGACATCCTTCCTTTTTATGCTTTTGTCTTCAACTGGCTCCGCTACGATTTGTGCCTCCGAAGCCTAGACTCTTTGCTTGACTCTTTGTATTTGTTCATCGATTTCCTTTATTTACTGAGCTGTATGGTTGACCTTTTCCTGGACCATTCTGTTTATCTTCTACAGATCAATCAGCTCTTTTTATAGCTTACTGTTGGCCTTCTCTCGACTCGATTAGAGCCATTTCGCGTATATTTTCTTTTAGCTCTGCAGTTTGGGCAATGAGCTCTCTGATCTTTCCGTGTTTCTGCTTTGGATTTTGGGAAGCCGTGACTCTTGCGTTTGAAGCTACATATCAGTACCATTACCTTTTGCTACAATGATTTGACTGTTTCAATATTGTTTTTGAGCCAACCCTATCTTTTCTCCTGCATTTGCTCAAGATCCTCAAGCTTGGTTTTGAGATTTTTGTTTTGGTTGATCAGTTCCTTCAGTTGTAAAGCTTGCTGGTCAAAGCTTTTTGCTCTGTTCTTTTTACCGTATTAGACTAATCTGTACTCAAGAGCTTTGTTTTTGTGAGCCAGCTCCCTGACCTAGCGCTTGAGTTGCTGCAGTTCTGCCTGTTTGGTATTGAGCAGCTGCTCAGAAGTCGTGATAGTTTCGATCTGATCATGCTTCTTCTTGCCAGCCATCGAGTTGAGTTCCCTTTGGTATATCTCAATCAGTTGGTTGACGTTATGAAGTTCCTTCTTGACGATTTATAGCTGCTGGTCGAGGGTTGGAGGATTAGTCTTGTTAGTTTTGGGCAGTTTTATGCTATCTAGTATCTTATTGACAGTCTCTCCCAACTCGTACAACTCGTTCCTGTACTTCTAGTTCTGCAGCTCAAGTGCAACTATCATCTTCTTGTATTCCTACTCGCTTTTCCAGTGCTCATTCATCAGACTCTAGGCCGCGTTCTTGCCTTTATCCATTCTGACTAATTTTATTATCCAAGAAAATGAAACTCTAATCAAGTACAAGACACCTCAATCTCTTAATTAGCTTTATCTGAGGCATAAACTTATGCAATCAGACTTGGCAAATGCTGCAGTGAGTCAGATGGTAGTGTTATGAGATATGGGAAAACTGGCTTAGATAATGTTGTTTGATGATAATAAGGCTTATAATTCAAAAAATATTTAAATAATGAGCTTTGCAATCTTAGAGCAATACGAGTCTCTCTTCCCGGAAGTTGCTAACACGCTGAAAACACTTCCAGCACTTTACAACGGCAGGTAGAGATTGGGCTATTAAGACTGTGGAACTAGCTGACAGTGGCTTGCTTGGAGCTTGTGTACCACCCCGCCGTCAAAGGCAAAATCACATTCGCATTCTACACAGAGTTCGTAAAGCGCTTCCAAAAAAATATTGATCCAATCAATCTTTTGAAGCTCATTAGGTAAGCCTTGGCTTCTTTGACAAGTATCTATAGAGTGATTAAGAACAATAGAGCATCTAATTCCTGAACACCTTTGAGAAGGAAAATAGCAACGAAGAGACCAAAATACTAATCGTCGCTTTCAGAGGATACTTCAGCATTGGACAAAACCTTGAAGTCGCCAGCGACAGCATCAACCAAGTCAAGACCTACATCTAAACCCACAAAGATATCGACAGCTACATCTACTCGGCTTACTACCGCCTGAGCTACAGCTATGCAGCTGCCAAGGGCAAATTCAAACAGTTCTACCTATCCGCCCTCCAATATTTGGCCTACACCAATACTCAAGAAATCGAGGACAAGGAGAAACTTCAACTTCTTTTCCAGATGGCTGTAGCAGTCCTTCTTTCCGAGCAAATTTACAACTTCTCATAACTCATGGAGCAGCCTCTAATCCTGTCTCTAAAACAGAGTACTTACGCCTGGCTCTATCAGCTAATTGACATTTTTAATAGAGGAGACATTGCTGCTTTCAGCCAAACTACCCTCTAACATGTACTTTGATTTTAACGAAGGATGAGCTCAAGAAAAACTACGCAGTTTTGTAACAGAAGATCAGACTTATGGCATTCTTGGAATTGGCATTCAATTTGCCGAAAAATGACAGAGTGGTAGCTTTCGAGAAGTTGGCTAGTACCTGCGCTGTCCCTGAAGAGCACGTGGAATTTATGGTGATGAAAGCAATGGCACTCGGGTTAGTTAAGGGCAGTATCGACCAAATAAGGAGAGAGGTCACTGTGAGTTGGGTAGCCCCCAAAGTTTTGGAGAAACACAGCATCGAAACCATGGCAGGCAAATTCAAGCAATGGCACTAAGGAGTACTGCAGGTCGAAAAAACCCTCCAAACAAAACAACAAGTTTGATGATTTAGGCAGCCTAATCCATAGAAACTCGTTATTATTGATTATAGTCGGCAGATTAAGAAGCATCATCATTTTTAGGGGAGTTTCTCTTTTTCGTCAATAGTTAAGGATTATAACTCTTTTATGACTTCTTTTTTCTACTCCTATGACTCTTTTTGGCCCTATTGCGGCAGTTATGGAGTTTTTTGTGGATTTTATTTAACCTAGTTTGGCACTTTTTATGTAATGATAGCTTTCTCTTTGTTCACGATTTGTACGGCAATATCGCTAACTTTGAGGTCACAAATCTTTTGATAAAGCGAGAGAGCTGACTCAATACATTACTACCTGGCATGTCAGTCTTCGGCTTGAAGTTTTTCCCAGCCAACCTCGGCTTATAAAGAGAGATCTCATTTCTAAGGCTGAGTCCCGTCTTGGCAAGCTACTAGTTCGCCTTCCCTATCGCCTCAACCATAGCCTCTTGTAAAATCAGTCGCGGCTCTAGGGTGAGATGCACTTTGAGCGGAGGCTCTGCGCTGATGTCGAAGTAGAAAGTATAGGGGAGTTGATGATTATCGAAGAAGGAAGCAAGTTTGGGCTGTTGAGGTTCTGCATAGGAAGGCACTTACCCATTTATACTTACTTTCTAGTAGGTAATCGGATATTTTAATATAATACATTTTAATCCGGCCAAAAGTAGTTAGAAATAATTACAATAAAACGCAGCTCATACCCAACAGATTTTTAACTTGAATGTATCTCCCTATGCCGGATGCTGGTCTATTGCCAACAGTCCAGAGCAAAGGATTAGAGTATGTTCATTAAAGGAGATGGGCCAACTTATCATTTAGTATAAGGTTTATAAATTAAAGCACGTTATCATTTACGGAGTATACGCTTTAAGATGAAGACCAGCACTCCGACAACAATCAGCAGTCTAGTCGTGTTGCGGAATGGATGCTACTTGGGCTTGGGCTTGAAGGCCAACTATTGATACACTAATCTTCCAAAATCGCGTGTCATACTAGGAGTTATGCTTTACACAAAGTTGAGGGCCAGGTTTAGCATTTCGTCCTTCTCTTCGTCGTGAATGAGCTCGTGATATCCCTTTTCGAAGATGTGTATTTTGCGGTAGGGGCTGGTTTTTTGCTCAATGAATGTTTTGGAGTACTAGTAACTGATAATTGAGTCCTTTTTGCCGTGGAAAATGATTATAGGGTAGTTGAACTTCAGCATATTGTTCTTCACCCAATCAAGTGAGTCGAAGAGAGATTTGGCCATTTTGGCACTCAGGAAAGGAATCATCAGCCTATCCTCAAAGATACTTTGCAGTTTTTTGTTGTTTTTGGTCAAAGACGTAGGATTTATCATCCCGTTGATAATCAGATCCTAGAGATCATCTCCCAATTGTCGGACCACGAAAAGTTTAGCCTTGGGGAAATGGCGGTCTGAAGGCAATCCTAAGAAAGGACTTGTTATTATGCATCCAGTGACCTTCATTTAGCTCCTCTGGATCAGCAGCTTTATGCTAACCAGGCCTCCCATGCTGTGGGCATACAGGAATAACGGTAAGTCAGGCCGAGCTTGGCTCAAAAGCGTTATTACGTCATTTTGCATCATTTACACAGTAGAACAAGCTCGAGGCCCTCCTGAGTAGCCGAAACCAGTGAGATCAATGAGAAGCACTTCAAATTGATGAATGGCGAAGAAGTGGGCCACTTAATGGAACCGCCCCGAGTGCTCTCCAAACCCATGGATAATGGCAATGGTTCTGGTGGGCTTAATGGGTGTGAACTTTGTATGATAGAGGCGGATGTTTGGTACTTCGGAGTCGAGGTACACTCTGTTGATGACGTAGGACTCATGTTAGAACTGTCCCAAAAATTATTCCCGGCTCATTTGCGAATGAATTAACTAATAATCCTATCTTAAAAGTAAGAAGAATGGTCGAGGATAAAATTGAAAATGTTAAAGAAATTAGAGCAAAAAAGAAATAAAAAAAACGATAAGGTCATCACTATGTTTTCGGCTACGGTCTTTAAATGAATGAGGAAGAGTGTGGCTCAAAAAAAGTACAAATCAAATATGATTTATGGCCTAACTAAAGCAACCAAGATAATTGAAACCATAAAATGGATATTCAACCATGGATACGTTCGAATGATCAAAACTGCTAGGTTTGAAATTGTGATGTTTTTCACGATATCTCTCTTAATCTCATGATCTGCTTCGTTAATCAAGGAGATATAGGCACGAAACAAACAGCCAAACTCAATCCACAACCATTATACTAGGATAGTAACTCATTGTAGAGTCAAGAGGGTAAAACACAACATGTTCCTCACTTTTGGAGACTGCATATCTATCATAGATTAGTTTATGGCAAGATTTATTAACGATCACTAACCAATGTGCCACAATGAACTAAGTTAACTCATTTAGCCCTCTTTGTGGCACACTTGCTTTTGTTGCCCAGTTTCTGCCTCCGGTTCAGCTATTAATCTTGCTGAAGACTGGATCTTTTCCTCGTTCTTGTCACTTTCTCCATTTTGTTGGGAGCCAGTTCGAACATCTTATCCAATCTATTGCCTTTTTTGAGGCTGCGTTTAGTCTGAGCGTTGTCTTCTCTTTCAAGTATCTGCGAAGATTTAGGCCTCCCAAGTTTGCGGTTTGATTACTCATTTGATTTGTTACATTGGATGGTTTTCTTTTCGCAAGAAGATGAACGATTGCTCAAAAACTGGGAGACGATTAAGGTTTTTTGAAGCTAATAGAGAGATTTGCGCTCATAGTCAACCTTCGAGTTGTCATAAGAAGCCGGATATCCCAATTTGCCCAAAAGATATTTAGGAAAATCAGAGTTGGGTACCTTAATTTTATTCTCATTCCTACCATCCATCCCCAACAATCCAACCACTTAAAACAGCTAATACTGGAGCTGCTTATTCTTAGCTTACAGGTAGGCGATGATGTTGTTGGCTATGACCCTTGAACTTTCTAGAATATGGTTTTATTTTTTCAAATCTTCCATCTTTGCTGCTGCTTCTTGAAGCTATCTTTTCGCCGCTTACAATTCTTGCTTTAGATTCGCGTTTTAAGCCTCCAGCTGCGTATTTTTGAGCTAGCTGTGTGCCAAATCCTTGCGCAGAAGCAAAGTACGATCAATCTACTGCTTCTCCCAACTCTCCTTTTCGTGCTTGAAAGTCTGCAAAATCTCCAGCAGTCGGTCTTTGATCTACTGGTACGTTGCCAAACCAATGCTCTCGTCTTGTTCGTAGAACGATCTGGATTTTTTCCGCATCAACTGCATATTCCAATTTAATCCTGTAAATATTTCAGAAGTGTAATATT
>Ga0316217_10001614_pt1 | contig 28885 bp, 30 predicted proteins | sample 1anoAmetaG_FD_203633 | JGI IMG/M metagenome (GOLD analysis project Ga0316217, IMG submission 203633) | Freshwater microbial communities from Trout Bog Lake, Wisconsin, USA - 1anoA | ecosystem: Environmental > Aquatic > Freshwater > Lake > Hypolimnion/Profundal zone | place: USA: Wisconsin... | reverse complement strand
GCCCCGTGGAACCGAGACGCCAGCCTATTTTCAGCCCTCGGGGTGCCCGCCAGGGCACCCCGTCTGTGCTTCCAGGCTTGTGGCCGCATGAACCTGGATGCCTGAGGCGTTCGCGATCTCCGGACCTTCACCGCCCCCGTAAGGCAGGGCGAGATGGTTCCGGTAATTCGATGGACCTAGCTTGTCTTCGGCACCGTGAAGTCCTCGCCCGGGTTGATGAACTGGTCCAGCTCGCTGCTCACCTGGCGGTCATGGAGCTGCCGGTAGCGGCCACCCAGGGCGAGCAGGTCGGCGTGGACGCCCCGCTCCACGATCGCGCCGCCCTCCACCACCAGGATCTGGTCGGCGGTCTGGATGGTGCTGAGGCGGTGGGCGATGACGAAGGTGGTGCGGCCCGTGCGCAGGCGGCGCAGGCCGTCGCGGATCAGGGCCTCGCTTTCGCTGTCCAGCGACGAGGTGGCCTCGTCCAGGATCAGGATGCGGGGATCGGCCAGGATGGCCCGGGCGATGGCCACCCGCTGGCGCTGGCCCCCGGAGAGCTTGACGCCGCGCTCGCCCACGATGGTGTCGTAGCCCGCCTCGAAGCGCTCCACGAACTCGTCCACATGGGCGATGGCGCCCACCGCGGCGATCTCCTCCCGGGTGGCCGAGGGCTTGGCGAAGGCGATGTTTTCGGCCACGGTGCCGTCGAAGAGGAAGTTGTCCTGCATGACCACGCCCAGCTTGGCGCGGTAGTCCTTGAGACGCAGGGCCTGGAGGTCCCGGCCGTCCACCAGCACCTGGCCCGCCTGGGGGCTGGCGAAGGCCATGAGCAGGCCGATGATGGTGCTCTTGCCCGAGCCGCTGGAACCCACGAGGGCCACCGTGGAGCCGGCGGGAACCTGGAAGGAGATGCCGCGCAGCACGGGCGTGTTCTCCTCGTATTCGAAGGCCACGTCCCGGAACTCGACGGTCCCATTCAGGGTGGGCAGGGGCTCCCGGGAGCGGTCCTCCTGGTCCTCCGTGGGCATGTCCATGACCTCCCGGATCCGGTCGAGGCCCGCGAAGGCTTCGCTCACCTGGGTGCCGATGCTGGCGATCTGCACCACCGGCGCGGCCAGCAGGCCCACGAAGAAGGTGTACATGATCAGGTCGCCCAGGGTCATGCGGCCGGCAAAGATGGCCTGGCCCCCGAAGATCATGATGAGCACCCCCACGGCCCCCACGATGGCCGTGGAGAAGGCCGTGATGGCGCTGGTGCCGGTGATGGTGCCGGCGATGTTCAGGAAGAGGCGCTCTGCCCCCGCCGCGAAGACCCGCGCCTCCCGGTCCTCGGCCACGTACACCTTGAGGATGCGCACCCCGCCCACGGCTTCCGCCAGGCGCCCGGTGATGTCGGCCGTGATGACGCTCCGCTCCCTGAACAGGGGCCGCAGCTTGTTGAAGGCCATGGCCATGGCACCCCCGAAGAGGGCCAGGAACACCAGGTTCGCCAGCGTCAGCTTCCAGTTCAGCCAGAACAGCACGCCCAGGGCCAGGAGGGCGGTGAGGACCCCGCCCACCAGCTGGATCAGGCCGGTCCCCACCAGGTTCCGGATGCCCTCGGCGTCGTTCATCACCCGGGCGATGACGATGCCGCTCTTGGTGGAATCAAAGTAGCGGATGGGCAGCCGGAGGATATGCTCCTGCACCCGCTGGCGCATGTCCATGATGGCCCGCTGGGCCGCCACGCTCACCACCTGCGAATTGGCGTAACTCGCGATGGCCTGCACCAGGGTCGCCAGCCCCGCCGCCAGGGCCAGGGGCAGCAGCAGGTGGGCGTTGTGCTTGCCGATGACGTTGTCGATGAGGAACTTGGTGCTGGCCGGCAGAACGATTCCGGCGGCCCGGCTGATGACCATCAAGGTCAAGCCGATCCCCAGGGACCGGCGGTGGTGGTAGAGGAGCGCCCTCGCCTCCTGCCAGGCCCGGCGGGTGTTTACAGGGGGTTTGGGGCGGGCTTCGGGCATGTTGGGCTTTCCAAGGGGCGGTCAGGGGACGAGGCTGAAGAATACCACTGGTCAGAGTCGCCAAAATGACGACACTTGTGGGGGGGGACTGCCATGAAGACCATTCCACTCCGGGACTTCCAGCGCGAGGGCGCCAAGGCCATCCAGGGCGGTGCGCCCAGCGAGCCGTGGCTCCTGGTGGGCCGGGAGCAGGACTTCATCCTTCTGCCGGTGACTCCCGGCAACCGGTCCGCCGTGTTGGACCTGGCCGAAGGCTTGGCCGCCGTCATGGCCCTGCGTGAGGATCAGGCACGGGCTGTGGAGGAGGGCCTGGACCACCTTGGCATGGCGGATATCGAGGCGGAGATCAAGGCCGCCAGGGCTTCCCTCAGGAAGCGGCAACGTCCCGCATGACGGCTGCCCTGGTGCTCGATACCAACGTGCTGGTCTCGGCGGCGCTGAAACCGGAGAGCGGCCTCGCCCGGATCGTAGAGCGGGTGCTCCTCCGCCAGGCGCCCCTGTTCGTCAGCCCTGCCATCGTGCTGGAGTATCGGGAAGTGCTCAACCGTCCAAAATTCAGGCCCAAGGGCTTGCCGCCAACCTGGTTCCCACGCCTGCTCCAGGTTGCGTTCCATGAGGAGGACCCCGGTCCCTGGCCCCTTCCCGGACCCGATCCGGACGATCTGAAGTTCCTCGCGCTAGCGAAGCTCTGCGGGGCGAAGGTGGTGACGGGCAATCTGGCCCACTTCCCCGAGGCGATCCGGATGGGCGTGGAGGTGCAGTCTCCCGCAGGCTACCTGTCGACGCTGGCGGGCGAAGTGCAGGGTCAGACGTGATGGCCGGTAATTTTAGTGCGGCGCGGCCTCGGCCCGGCGCTGCAGCTCCTCGGGGGACACGTCCTCCACATGGGTGGCCAGGGACCACTGGAACCCGAATGGGTCTTCCATGACGCCGGTGCGGTCCCCGTAGAACATGTTCTGGAGGGGGCGGATGAGCCTGGCCCCCGCGGCGACGGCCCGCGCCATGGCGGCGTCCACGTCCTCCACGTAGAGGAGGAGATGCACCGCGGAACCGCCATAGGCTCTGGCAGATTTGGCCATGCCCCCGGAGCCCTCGTCGGCGAGCATGAGCCGGGACGTGCCCAGCTGCAGCTCCGCATGACCGATGGTGCCGTCGGGCATGGGCATGCGGAAGAGCTCCACGGCCCCCAGCGCCTCCTGGTACCAGGCCAGGGCCTGGACCCCGTCATGGACGATGAGGTAGGGCGTGACGGAGTGGTAGCCTTCAGGGATGGGCTGGACAGGTGCGGGCATGGGCACTCCAAGGATATCAACGCCCTTTGGATGCCGTCCGGCCGGCGAGTGTTCCCTCCACCAGCGCCACCAGGTGGGCCGCCTCCGCTTCCGGCGCCAGGAGGGGGTGGTCCCCGGGCACCAGGTCCCCCACGCCGATGAAGGGCACGCCGGCCTCGGCCGCGGCGTGGCGGTCATGGGGGCGGTCCCCCACGTAGAGGTGGGGACCGGCGCATCCGGCCATGGCCTGGCGGATGAGACCGGCCCGGTCGAGGCCGGGGAGGCTGCCCAGCCGGCTGATGCGGGGGTCCACGGCCAGGAGCTCGGCCTTGAAGTCAAGCACCCGGGGGGCGTTGCCCGAGACCAGCCGGACCGGATGGCCCGCGTCCACCAGCCGGGCCAGCCCTTCGATGAGGCCCCGGAAGGCCACCGGGGCCCGGCCCTCGGGATGGAAGGTCCGCTGGAAACGGTCCAGGCACGCCTGCTCGTAACGGGCATAGTCCGCCGCCAGCATCGGGCCCGGGAAACGCTGCGCGTGGAGCTGGCCGATGATCTCCCAGTCGGTGGAGCCCTTGCAGCGGCGCAGCTCTTCCTCCGTTGGCTCGCCGCCCCACAGCCCGCCCAGGGCCTCCCTGAGCAGGACGTAGCCGCCGCCGAAATGCCCCAGGGTGCCGTCGAGGTCGAACATCAGCATGGGGCCAGGATAACCGCTCGGCGCAGGCCGGGTCCCCGGGGGAAAGGGACCGGTGGCCAAAAAAGCATGGAGGCTCGGGTACTCGGACGTTAACCTGGGAGCATGAAGTGTGTCTCCTGGATCCTGTGCTGTGCCTTTTTCGTCTCTGCACGTGCGGCGGGAGGACATGAGGGGACGGTGCTCGAGTACCGGGTCATCGTCCGCATGAGGGATTCCGATCAGCTCCGGGAGGCCCGCCTCCAGGTGGCGACCACGCCGCCCGCGACCGTTCGCAACAAGGTGAAGCGCCCCCGGTTCGTGGGCTGGAACCTGAGGGCCACCCCCGGCAAGGGCGGACTGCCCCCCGCGTCCGTCCTGGCCCGGGTGGTGAGCCTCCTCTACCTGGAGGGGCCCTCAGACGGCCTGATCCCCCGGGAGGGGGGCCTGCGCTTCGGGAAGCGCTTCTGCCGCCTCTGGCAGGCCCAGACGCCCGCCGGCATGGGCGCCTTCGTCTACCTGGTGGAGGTGGCGCCGGACCTTCTGGCCCTGTCCTACCTGAGCGCCAGTCTCCCCGAAGGGGAGTTCGCGTCCATCGAGATCCACCTGGAAGGCGTGACCCTGGCCAAGGCTCCCGCCCCCGCCGAGGACGGGATGGTGCTCCTGAAGACCCTGCGCTCCTGGGGCGCCCTGGTGGAGCCCGATCAGCAAGCCATGCAAGTAGAAGAGATACACTGATCCTGGCCGAACTGGGGTATCCTGGTCCCAGGGGGTGTCATGGGTTTCAAGGATGAGTGCGGGGTATTCGGAATCTGGCCCGAACTGGAAGCCTCCCGCCAGACCTACCTCGGGCTCTACGCCCTTCAGCACCGTGGCCAGGAGGCCGCGGGGATCTGCGCCCGGGCCGACGGCAAGCTGAGGCTGCACAAGGGTCAGGGCTACGTGGCCGACGTGTTCACCGAGGCGACCCTGGACAAGCTGCCCGGCGACGCGGCCATCGGGCACACCCGCTATTCCACCACCGGGGGCAACGTGGCCTCGGCGGCCCACCCGTTCCTGGTCGAGGGGCGCTTCGGGCAGATCGCCCTCTGCCACAACGGCAACCTCACCAACACCGAAGAACTGCGCACCCGCCTGATCGAATCGGGGCAGGTGTTCTCCAGTCCCAGCGATTCGGAGGTCATCCTCGCCCTCATCAACCGCGCCTCCACCACCAACGTGGTGGACGCCGTGGTGGAGGCCCTGCGCCAGGCCGAAGGGGCCTTCTCGGTCCTGATCATCACGAAAGACAAGCTCCTGGCGGCACGGGACCCCCATGGCTTCCGGCCCCTGTCCATCGGGCGCCTGGGCGGGGCCACCGTGTTTTCCAGCGAGACCTGCGCCTTCGACCTCCTGGGGGCCGAGTACGTGCGGGAGGTCGAGCCCGGCGAGCTGGTCGTGCTGGACCAGGACGGTCTGCATTCCCATTTCCCCCTGGAGCGGATCCGGCCCAAGCCCTGCGTCTTCGAGCACGTGTACTTCGCCCGCCCCGATTCCCTGGTGTACGGCCAGTCGGTCATGGCCACCCGCCGCGACATGGGGCGCCTCCTGGCGCGGCGTCATGGCGTCGCGGCGGACCTCGTGGTGCCGGTGCCCGATTCGGGCGTCTCCGCTGCCCTGGGCTACTCGGAGGAGTCGGGCATCCCCTTCGATTTCGGCCTGATCCGCAATCACTACGTGGGCCGGACCTTCATCGAGCCCAAGCAGTCCATCCGGAGCTTCGGGGTGAAGGTCAAGCTCAACCCCGTGCGGGAACTCCTGCGGGGCAAGCGGGTGGTCCTGGTGGACGACAGCGTGGTGCGGGGCACCACCAGCCGCAAGATCGTCTCCATGGTGCGTGCCGCCGGCGCCGCGGAAGTGCATTTCCGCATCTCCAGCCCGCCCACCACCCACCCCTGCTACTACGGCATCGATACGCCCGAGCGCGAACACCTCCTGGCGGCGACCCGGAGTCTGGAGGAGATCCGGGACTTCATCGGCGCCGACACCCTGGGCTACCTCACCCTGGACGACCTCCAGGCCACGGTCCATGACGGGGACGGCCAATCTTTCTGCTACGCGTGCTTCACGGGGGCGTACCCCGTGACCCCGCGCGGCGCCGCCAGCCACTGCGGATGACCGCCGTGGCCGGGCCGGGCGGGCCCCTTGCCGAACAGTTCGAGGACGGCCTGCGCCTGCTGGCGGCGGCCCTGGCCCTGAAGGCCGATCCGCGCGCCGGCGCCGCCGCCATCAGCACGGCGTGCTCGGCCATCCAGTGCTTCCTCAAGATCCTGGAAGCCGCCGGCGCCGCCCATTGCCCGGATCCCGGCGGGAACGTGGAGCGTCTGCGCAGCCAGTGCGCGGCCCTGCTCACGCTGCGCCAGGAGTCCGGGGACGCCCTGGAGCACGCGTTCCAGGCCGTCCGCCTGGCCCGGGACGAAGCCGCGCGGCTGCTTCCCCTTCTGGCAGCCAACCATGACTAGGGTCGCCGTGATGGGCCCCACCGCCTCCGGCAAGTCGGCCCTGGCCGTGGCCCTGGCCAGGCGCCTGGGCGGCGTCGTGGTGAACGGCGATCCCTTCCAGGCCTACCGGGACCTGCCCCTGGGCACGGGCCAGCCCAGCGTGGGGGAACAGGGGGGGGTGGCCCACCTGGGCTACGGCGTCCTGCCCCTGGACCAGCCGGTCAATCCGGCCTCCTTCGGGGAGCTCGTCCGGGGCTGGCTGGAACCCTGTGAACATGCCGTGCTGGTGACCGGATCCGGCCTCTACCTGCGCGGCGTGTGGAACCAGCTGACCCAGCTCCCCGACGTGTCCGAGGCCATCGCCGCCAAGGTGCGGGCCTGGGTGGACACCCTGGGCGCGCCGGTCCTTCACCGCTACCTCACGGCCGTGGATCCCGTCAGGGCCGCGGCTCTGCACCCCAACGACCGCTCCCGGGTGCAGCGGGCCCTGGCCCTCCACCTGGCCACGGGCCGCCGCGCCTCCCAGCTCCTGGACGGGGTCGCCAGGGGCGTGCCCGGAGGCTGGAAGGCCATCCTCGTGCTCCCCACCCGGGACCGCCAGCGGGCCCGGGTGGCCGCGCGGGTCAGGGAGATGATCCGCGCCGGCTGGCAGAAGGAGGTGGCCGCCATCCTCGCCTCGGGCGGCGAGGCCGCGCTGCGCCGCCTGCGCCCCCTGGGCTACGATCTCTGGCTGGACGAACCCAAGGGGGCCGGCGCGCGCATCATCCTGGACACCCGTGCCTACGCCAAGCGCCAGGGCACGTGGTTCCGCAACCAGTGGCCGGAAGTGCCCACCTGGGACCCGGACACGGAGACTCTGGAAGATGCCTGGGTAAAGCTGGGCATCTGAATCGGGAGCGGATCTGGTCCCGTTTTTGCAAACCCCAGGCTTGTCAGCCAAAAAAGGACAAGGCCTTGGATACCCCGCAAAAGCAAGCCGAAGAAGAACAGGAAATTTCGTTCGTGGAGGCAGAAGCCCTTTTCCGTCAAGCGCTTCAGGATAATCCGGGGGACCTCGAGGCCCTGGACAACCTGGGGCTCGCGCTCATCGGGCAGAAGCGGTTCCAGGAGGCGGTGGCCTGTTTCGGGCGGATCCTGGGCGCGCAGCCGGGGCATGGGCGGGCGCGCTTCAACCTCAGCCTGGCCCTGCACGCCTTCGGGACCGAGCTGCTGGGGAAGGGGCTCGGGGACCAGGCGGCCGTCTGCTTCCGGCAGGCCCTGACCTTCAATCCGGGCCTGGCCCAGGCCCACCGCTGCCTGGGGGACCTCCTCCGGGAGCAGGGCCGCCGCCGGGAGGCCATCGTCCAGTACGAGAAGGCCGTGGCCCTCATGCCTGACTGCATCGAGGCCCTGCTGGGGCTGGGGACCCTCCACGCCCAGGTCAACGAGGCGGGTCCGGCCTCCAAATGGTTCCGCTGGGCCCTGGCCCTGGACCCCGGCCTGGTGGAGGCCAACTTCAACCTCGCGGCGATGCTGGAGGGCGAAGCTCGGCTGGCCGAAGCGCAGATCTACCGGAACCGTCTGCCCCGGCCTCTGCCCCTGTCGGTGGCGACGGTCCCCGGGGCCCACTTCCGGGTGCTGATCCCCTGGGCCACGGGCAGCGGGAACGTGCCCATCGACAACCTGCTGCCCGCGGCCACCACCCGGATCAAATGGTTCATCGAATGCGCCACCGACGCCCAGGAGGCGGAGCTGCCGCCCTTCGACCTGGTCTTCAACGGCATCGGCAACGCCGACAGCGCGGACGGCTCCATGGCGCGGCTCGCCGCCTTCCACGCGCGCCACCCGATGCTCAACGCTCCCGATAAGGTCATGCTCACCCGCCGGGATCTCATGCCCTCCCTGCTGGCGGACCTGGAGGGCGTTGTGGTGCCGCCCGTGGCGCGCCTGGGGCGCGAGGAGGTCCTGGACGAGCTGCTGCTGCCCATGCTGGCGGCCCGGGGCCTGTCCTTGCCGCTCCTGGTGCGGCCCATCGGCACCCAGGGCGGGCAGGGGGCGCGGCGGGTGGCGGATCCCGCCCAGCTGGAGGCGAGCCTCGCCTCGGACGCCGATGCCTTCTATTTCATCGGTTTCAACGACTTCCGTTCGGAGGACGGCCACTACCGCAAGTACCGGATGATCTTCGTGGACCGCCAGCCGTTCCCCTGCCACCTGGCCATCGCCGAGGACTGGCTCGTGCACTACCAGCATGCCGGGATGGATTCGGAGCCCTGGAAGCGCGAGGAGGAGCGGGCGTTCCTGGAAGACCCGAGGACCGTGCTGGGTGCCCAGGTCTACCAGGCGATCGAGGCCATCGGTCGCCGCCTGGACCTGGACTACGCCGGCCTCGATTTCACCCTCCTGCCCGGGGGGCGGGTGCTGGTGTTCGAGGCCAACGCGACGATGCTGGTCCACCTGGACGATCCCATCGCCCTGTTCCCCTACAAACACGCCGTCGTGCCCGCGATCTTCCGGGCCTTCGAGGCGATGCTGGAGCGCCACCTGCCATGATCGAGCCCGCCGCCAACCCGACCGTCTTCGAGTCCCTGCTGGACTTCTTCGATCCCGCCCGGCACGCCCCCGCGCCCCTGGTGCTCCTGCCCCCGGCCCTGAATCCCTTCCCCGAGGGCGAGCGGGTGAAAATCTACGCCAAGCTGATGTATCTCACCCCCACCCTCAACCTGAAGTGGGCGCCGGCCTACGGGATGCTCGCCGAGGCAGCCGCCGCGGGGCGCCTGGAGGGAATCCGCCGCCTGGTGGAGGCCTCCTCCGGCAACATGGCCCTGGCCCTGGCCCAGCAGGCCCGGGCCTTCGGCCTGTCGGGGGTATCGGCCTGCGTGCCGGCCGACCTGGCCTTCGTGAAGAAGGAGCTGCTCCACCTCCTGGGGGTGGAGCTCACCTACTGCACCGACGGTCCCCGGGAGCCCACCGCCATCGACAAGGCCCGGTCCCTGGGCGCGCAGGACGGCTTTCTCAATCTGGGCCAGTACGGCAATGCCGACAATCCCGGCGCCCATGCCCGGTGGACGGCGCCCGGGGTCTGGGAGCAGACGGGAGGCGCGCTCACGGTCTTCTGCGCGGGCCTTGGCACCACCGGCACCCTGGTGGGTGCCCGGGAGGCCTTCCGCTCCCTGGAGGCGCGGGTCCAGCTCGTGGGCTGCCTCTGCGCCCCGGGCACCGCCGTGCCGGGGGTCCGCTCCGAGGCGCGCCTGGCCCAGATCGCCTTCGACTGGCGGGAGGGCACCCATCGGGTGGAGGTGGCCACCCGGGAGAGCTACAAGGCCAGCCTGGACCTGATCCGTTCCGGCCTCCTGGCCGGGCCCAGCTCGGGCTTCGCCCTGGCCGGACTCCTGCGCTTCCTGGAGGGCTGCCGCCGGGACTCCGCCCGGTGGCAGGAGCTGCGCAACGCCTCGGGCGACATCGTCGCGACCTTCGTGTGCGGCGACACGCCCCACCTCTACGTGGACAAGTACACGACCATCCTGGATGCGGAGGACTTCGCCACCTAAGATGGAAGAGGCGATCCGCCGGGGAAGGGCGAACGATGGGCAAGGGCAGCGGGAAAGAGATCAAGTGGCTGGAGGCGGTGGAGGAGCAGGACTACCCCGCCGCGGAGTCCTACCTGGGCCTGATCTACGGCCCCGAAAAGGTTGGGGGCATCATCGCCGCCCTGCGGGCCGCCGAGGTCGGCAAGTTCAAGGCCAAGGACATCTTCCGGGCCTCCGGGCTCTCCCTCCTGGGGGTGAGCAACTACCACGTGGAAAAGGACATCCGCAAGATCAGCAAGGGCACGGCCCTCTCGCCCCTGCTGCTCGTGCGGGAGGAGCAGAACGGCCTGGTGGTCATCGCCGACGGCTACCACCGGCTGTGCGCCGTGTACGAGTTCGACGAGGACGCCTGGATTCCCTGCAAGATCGTCTAACCCTAGCTTGCCTTCATTGGCGTACGAACCCTTTCCTGTCGGCGCAGGCAGGTGAAAAAATTGAAGCGCAGAGAACTGACTGGAGTTTCGCAGAGTGCGCACAGGGGCCTGCCCCATGGTCCCGGCAACACCGCGGAGCCGGGGCTTGCCTCTCGACCCACCGGCCCCGGCCATGACGGGCCTGGTCTGAATGGGGGAAGGAACGCCCCGTCTCCAGAGGTTCAGGTCCAGGCACCCCCGAGGGTGTTGGCCCCACCGCCCATGGCCGTCAGGAGCCTGGGCGCCCCTGCCACCACCTCAGACCCGGACACGCAGTGCTCGCACTGCGGGCCAGCGCAGCTGGCCAGGGCGGGGTCCGGTGGGTCGAGATCCCATCCCTGGCTCCGCGGTGCTGACGGGCCCACGGGGCAGGCCCCTCTGCGCACTCTGTGAAACTCCAGCCAGTTCTCTGCGCTTCAATTTTTTTAGCTGCCTGCGCCGGCGCGGAAGGATCCGTACGCGAAGGCAGGCACTTCAGGTCGCGGGGGTTTCGATGGACCCGCGGCTAGTGTCGGCTCGCCGCTTCCCTCAAGGCCACGATGCGGGTGCGCACTTCGGCCATGAGGTCCTCCTTGGTCTCGAACTGGGCCGGGTCCACCGGCTGGCCCACGACGATGGTGTAGGCCGCGGGCCTCACCAGGAGGGAGCCGGGGGGCAGCATCTGGTAGGCGCCCCCGATGCCCAGGGGGACGATGGGCGTGCCGGCGTCCATGGCCAGGGCGAAGCCGCCCTTCTTGAAGGGCAGCAGGTCGCCCGTGCGGGTGCGGGTGCCTTCGGGGAAGAGGACGACGCTCTTGCCGCCGCGGATCTGCCCGGCGGCGTCGTGGAGGCTCTGGACGGCCTTCTCGCGGTTGCTGCGGTCGATGAAGATGGTGCCGGCGCACATGGCCGCCCAGCCCACGGGGACCATCCACAGCAGTTCCTTCTTGGACAGGTACACGGCGGGGATGGGCAGGGAGCCGATGAGGACCGGCGGGTCCAGAAGGCTCTCGTGGTTGGCCATGAAGATCACCGGCTGCCGCTTCAGGCGGATGGCCTCTGTGAGGTCCTCCCAGCCGATCACCTCGTGGCGCACGCCGAACAGGCTGAACAGGGACCTGCTCCACAGGGGGCCGAAGGTCCAGAAGGAGCGCTTGGGTCCCAGCACGGGGGCCGCCAGGAGAATGGCCAAGGCGGTCAGCGGCATGCTGAGCACGCCCCAGATCGTCACGATGACCCGCCAGGGCAGGCTGCTCTTCCATCCTCCTCGGGCGCTCAATGCGGAAGCGCCCGGGGGAAGAGGATGTGGTTTTCCAGGAACAGGTGGAGGTGGAGGTCGTCCTCCAGGTTGCGCAGGCCGAGGAAGATGAGTCTCACGTCGTCGCTGGAGCCGTCAGGGAGCTCGTAGTCCGCGGTGAGGATCCGGATGTTGTGGAAGAGCTCTTCCACGGCGTGGTGCTCCGCGGAGACGGTGCGGGCCTGCTCGGTGGGTGTGCTCAGGGAGATGGGGGTCTCGCCGCCGTTTTCGGCCGAGCAGACCGCAGGGAAGAGGTTGCGCTCCTCCATGAGGAAGTGGGCCACCAGGTCGCGCGCCAGGGCGGTGAAATGGACCTTGATCCGCGCGAGCATGGCCTGGCTCGGGCCGGGGGTGGCCAGGGCGCGGTCCAGGAGGTTCTGGATCCGCACCAGCTCCTCCCGGGTGAAGGTGTGGTGGTGGTGGATGATGTGGTGGACCAGCTCGGGGACGGGGGCCCGCATCCAGTCCCGCTGGGGAACGGGCTTGAGGGCTTTCAGGTCCCGGACCAGCTTGTCCAGGGCCAGCCCCTGGGCCTGGCAGGCCTGGGCGAGGGTGAGGCCGCCCTGTCCGTGGGTGTCGATTCCCGCACGGCACAGGTGACGGTTCACCACCGAGCTGGAGGTGGCCAACTGATCGACGAAGCTGGTGGGATTGATGGGCATGTTTGCGGATTCCGAATAGAAGGGGGCAACTCCAAGGATGGACGGTTGGCGGCCAGGATTCAATGAGGCGAATCACAATTTCATGGCCCGGACCGTCGGACGTTCAGGTCCGGCGCGGTGGCCGGCCAGGTCAGGGCACCGGATCGTGCCCGCCGTGGGCGAAGGGGTTGCAGCGCATCAGCCGCCAGAGGGTGAGCGCTCCGCCCCTCACGGTTCCGTACTTCCGGACGCTCTCGAGTCCGTACTGGCTGCAGGTGGGCGTGTACAGGCACTGGGTGGGGAGGATGGGGCCGAGGGTGGCCTGGTAGACCCGGATGGCTCCGCGGGCGGCCCAGGCGGTGGGCTGCAGGGGCACCGGCAGCAGCGCCTCCAGGAGCAGGAGGGCTCCCAGGGCCAGGAGCGGATGGGCCTGCAAGGCTTCGAACACGCGTCTGGCCCCCGTCACGCTTCGGGTTCCTGGACGCTTTCCGCCTTGCTCTGGCGGGTCTTGCGCCGGGGCGCGCGGAGTCGGGCTGCGGGTTCGGACATGGAGGGACCTCGGCCAGCTGCGGGCTGGAACCCCCAAGTCTACTCTACCGGGCGGATCCCGGTGGCCGGGAAGGGGGGCCGGGAGCTCAGCGCCAGGTCCAGGATCCGGCCCTGCGCATAGGGCTTGGTGATGTAGGTATGGAGATTCTGGATCTGATGCAGGATCTTGTTGGTGCTCTCCAGACATTCCCTCAGGTCCTGGAGCTCCCTGGTACTGGGGGGCTGGGGCGACTTGAGGATCCGGTCCAGGAGGATCTGGGCCGCGGCCAGGGGCTGGGCCAATTCGTGGGCGGTGCCGCCGGCCACCTCCAGGAGGGCCCGGTGCCGCTCCCCGGCCAGGGCGGCCTCCCGTTGGCGCGCCAGGCGGACCATCATGCGGAGCTTCACCAGGAGTTCGGACAGGACATAGGGCTTGATCAGGTAGTCGATGCCGCCGGACTCGATCCCCTCTTTCACCCAGTCCTCGCCGATGCGCACGGCGCTGATGAAGATGAGGGGCGTGGAGCCGTTGAGGGCGGACGCGCGGATCCGCCGGCAGGCTTCGATCCCATCCATGCCGGGCAGGCTCACATCCATGAGGATGCCTTCGAACACGATGCGCTCGCAAACCTCCAAGGCCGCCTGGCCACTCTGGACCAGGGTCAGGTTGAAGGGATGCGAGCGCAGTTCCCGCTCATGCACTTTCAGATTCCCGAGGAGGTCATCCACGATGAGGATGCGTCCCGGGTTGGTGGCGGTGGGTATATAGGAATCAATCATAGGACTCCCCGATGCAGATTAACTCGGGATGCCCTTGGGAGAGAGGACAAATCCAGGAAATTATTGGATGAGGTTGAGCACGGACTGGAGCAGGGTGTCGGCGGTGGTGATCACCTTGCTGTTGGCCTGGTAGCCGTTCTGGTTGACGATCATCTGGGTGAGCTCCGTGGCCACGTCCACGTTGGACAGCTCGAGGTTGCTGCCGAGGACGCTGCCCCGCCCGCCCGCGCTGGCGGTGCCGATGGCGGCGATGCCGCTGGCCTGCGTCGTGGCCCAGTCGTTATTGCCCACCTTGACGAGTCCGTTCTGGTTGATGAAGGTGCTGATGGCCACCTGGGCCAGGGGGATGGTCTGGCCGTTGGAATAGCTGCCTTCGATCACGCCGCTGGAGTTCACCGACATGCTGCTCAGGGTGCCGGCGCCGAACCCGTCCTGGGTCGTGGCGGCCGTGGTGGAGGCCGAGGCGTAGCTCGTGATGTTGGCCACCGGGGCGTTCGTGCCCGAGATCGTCGCCAGATTCCAGTTGATGGCCGTGCCGGCCGCGGCGCCGGCCCCGGGAACCATGTCGGCCGCGCCGTCGGTCCAGCCTGTGATGGAGATCTGAGGATTCACATAGGTTGAAGCTCCGGTGGCGTCCACGGCCGAGAGTGCCTGGATGGTGCCGCCCGAGGGGGTGTAGCCCACGAGGTTGCCGTTGGAATCGAAGGTGACGCTTGCAGGGAACCCGGAGGGTGTGCCCCCGCCCGAGGCCTTGGCGGTGACGCCCCAGGTGGACACCGTGGCGCCGTTCAAGGTCGAGGTGCCTTGGGCCGTGAAGGTGATGGAGAGGCTCTGGGACGCGCCCAGGCTGTCGTACAGGGCCGCCGTGGAGGTGTAGGTGGTGCCCGAGGTGGCGGTGGAATCGAGGTTGCCGTCGATGGTGACGTTCTTGGTGGCCACACCGGGGCTGGTGGCGGCCGAGTTGATCTTGATGGCCGTGGGGACGCTGCCGGTGGAGATCAGGTCCGTGGCGGCCGTGACGTTCCAGCCCAGGACGGCGGCGCCGTCGCCGTCCACCAGGGCACCCGAGTTGTTGATGGTGAAGTTGCCATTGCGCGTATAGAGCTGCGTGCCATTGCTCTGGACGGTGAAAAACCCGGCGCCCTGGAGGGCCATATCGGTGGGGCTTCCCGTCTGCTGGAAGGAGCCCTGGGAGAAGTTGGTCTCCACGGAACCCAGGCTGGAGCCCAGGCCAACCTGCAGGGGGTTGCCGTTGCCCTCGGAGCCCTGGTTGGCGACGGCCGAGTTGAACAGGTCCGCGAAGTTCGCCGAGCCGCCCTTGAAGCCGTCCGTGTTCAGGTTGGCGAGGTTGTTGCCGATCACGCTCAGGGCGGAGGAACTGGCCGAAAGACCCGAGAGACTTGCGTAGAAGGAAGAGTAGAGACCCATGGCGCGCTCCCGGGGGCTAGTTGGAAAGGATTGAATTGATGGAGGTCAGGGGGTACTGGTTGCCGCCCGCGGTGATCTGGACGGCATTGTTCGCGAAGGAGATTCCGGTGACGAGGGCGCTGGTCTGGGTGTTGGCCGTGATGGCGTTGCCGGACCCGTCCGTGGCGGCCACGGAGACGGTGTAGGCCCCGTCGGCCAGCTGGGTGCCATAGGCGTTCTGGCCGTTCCAGGGGATGGTGTTGTCCCCGGCGGCGAGGGCCCCGGGTCCCAGGGTGGCGACCACCTGCCCGGTGGAGTTCTTGATCGTCAGGGTGGCGTTGCCCGCCGAGGCCATGTTCACCGCGATGTTCGCCTTGCCGCCCGAGAGGGTCAGGCTGCTGGAATCCACCTCGACGTTCTTGCCGACGAGCCCCGCGGCCTGCGCCTGGTAGATGGCGGAGTTCTGGGCCTGGATGCTGGCGAGCAGGGTGTTGGTGCTCTGCTGGGCTTCCAGGGAGGAGAAGGAGGCCATTTCCGCCACCATCTGGGTGGGGTCCTGGGCATTGGTTGGGTCCTGGTTCTGGAGCTGGGCCACCAGGAGGTTCAGGAAGGAGTTCTGGCCGAGCTGGCTGCTGGCGGTGGTGGCGGTGGTGCCATCGCTGGTGACGCCGGGTGTGCTGGTGGTGGCGGCTACGATTCCTGAGAGCATGATGGAGTCCTCCAAAGGGTGATATGCACGACCCGTGCCGTCATGCGACAACCTCGAAACGGTGGGGATCGGCGAGGGAGGGGGCCGGGGTGGTGGGCGATTCCTGCCCGAGGGCCGGGGTGCCCGGGATGAACGGGGACGAGGTGCCGGACGGGGTCTGGGCCGGAGCCTGCCCCGGGGACGGGTCGTTCTGGCGCCCCTGCTGCAGGTTGAAACTGCCCAGGCTCAGCCCCTGCTCCTTGAGTGAGGCTTCCAGGGCGGCGCGATGATCCTGGAGCACGGGCAGGGCGGCGGGATCCGAGGCCCAGAGTCTGGCGTGCACCTCGGTGCCCTCCACCTTGAGGCTGATCTGGACCCGGCCCAGGGACTCCGGGTGGAGCTGGAGCTCGGCGCCCTGGTCCTGGTTCTTGAGCAGCCATTTGATGCTGCCCTCCACCTGGTTGGCCAGGTTCGCGTTGGGATTGGAGGGCAGGGGCGCCTCCTGGGCGCTGGTGGGCGCGGGCACGCGCACCTGGCCGCTGGCTCCAGGCACCGCCAGGGCCAGGGCCGTGGCCTCGGCGGTCGTGGGTGCCGGGGAGGGCGCCGTGCCCTGGGGCGCCACCGAGGTCGCCAGAGGCGCGAGCGCGGTGGCCGTGGAGAGGTTCTGGGGGTCCAGGGTCGGACCCGCTCCGGGCGAGCCCGGCGCGCCGGGGAGGCCGGGGAGCGGGGCAGGGGTGTGCTGGGCCAGCACGCTGGCGAGGCTGAAGGGGTTGGCCGGTGAGCTTGCCTGGCCCGTGATCGGGGTGCTCCCCAGGGCGCCGCTCGGGGCGCTGCCGGGACGAACCTGGGTGCCGGTCGGGCTTGAGGAGCCGGCCAGGCCCGTCAAGGTGGGCGTCTCGATGGCCGGTCTGGGCTGGTTCAGGAATTCGGAAAGGGCGGCTTTGGCCGGGGCGGCTTCGGTGGACGAGCCCGCCTGTGCCTGGACGACCAGGCCTGGCACGGCAGCTTCCAGGTTCAGCCGGGCCTGGTCCAGGGAGAGTCCTTCCGGGACGGAGCCTGGACCCCTGCTGGCGGTGCTCGAACCATCGGTGCCCGCGCCACCGGCGCCGGTTTCGGCCTGCCCGGAGGGGGTCCCGCCCGGGGAACCCTGGGCGCCTGCGCCGTTGTCGGCGCCGGTGAGCGGCAGGGGCGCGGGCAGGGCGGTCGGGGGCGCGGTGGCGCGTGTGCCAGGGGCCGATCCGGTGGTGGCTGCGGCGGGCGTGGTGGCGGTTTGGGAGCTGGCCTGAGCCGCGATCTGGGCGGTCACGGGAGCGGAGGTCCCTTGGCCGGCCGCTGTCAGGGCCGTCCTGCCGGGATCGGCGGCCGCCGTGGCCGCGGTGCCCTGGATGAGGGCGGGGGGCGAGGTGGCCTGGCCGCCGGACCCGGCGAGGGCCGTGGTACCGCCCGGGGTCGCTGCGGATCCCTGGACCGGCAGACCCGTGGCCTGCATGCCTGTCGCGTCCGGGGGTGCGTTATTTGCCTTGGCGTCCTTGGCGCCGCCGGTGTCACCGGGGGCCGGGTCGGCAGAGGTTGCCCCGGCGGTTGCCCCAGAAGTTGCACCCGAAGTTGCACCGGGGGGCGTCGAGGACTCGGTCACAGGCGCCGAGGGGTCGGCGCTCCCCGAACCGGAGGTCGAGCCCGAGGCATCCTGGCTGCCGCCGGGCGGGGTGGCACGGGCCGCAGGATCCTGGCCCGTCTTCTGGGCCGGGGGCGTGGGGCGGGTGGCTCCGGTTGGACCTTTGTTGGCGGCCAGACTGGTCATGATGCCGGAGAACCCGGACGAGGCCCCCGCTGCTCCCTCTTTTCCGGGGAGCGCCGGGGGCGTTTCCTTCAGGCTGCTGATGGCCTTTAGCATTGAACCTCCACCCGGGGGGAGTCCGGGTGGGTTCCCTTCGCACGGTCCGTGCCGAAAAGAACCCGGCGCAATTGGCCGGGTCCATGCCTCCTGGGTCAGGGTCTAGGCGCGGGTCATTCCGAAGCTTCCGGTTCCTTCCGGGTGCGGGAAGCCTCCCCCCCCTTGCGGCCGATCTGCTCCATGTGGGTCCGGTCCTGGCTGACGGCCTCGCCCCCTTTCCGGCCGATCTCGGCCATGTGCATGCGGTCCTGGCTGACGGTGGTCCCGCCCTTCCGGCCGATGGCTTCCATGTGGGTGCGATCCTGGCTGACGATCTCGCCCCCTTTCCGGCCGATCTGGGCCATGTGGTCCCGGTCCTGGCTGACCGCCTCCCCACCCTTCCGGCCGATTTCAGCCATGTGGGCGCGGTTTTGACTGACCGCCTGACCCCCCTTGCGGCCAATCTCGGCCATATGCTCCCGGTTCTGGCTTACGGACTGACCGCCCTTGCGGCCGATCTCGGCCATGTGGTCCCGGGTGGGGTCGCCTCGATGGGAGGAACTCGTCGTCATCTGAACGTTTTCATCGTTGCTGTCTGCCATGGTGGCCTCCGCTTCTTCAATTTTCTGGGTCCGCGAGGGGAAAAGTTTCCCTGTTGGCGAAAATAAGTTTTAAAAATTGTTATTAAAATTAATTTATTGTTTTATATTAATCCTGTTTTATCATGAACTCCTTAGAAAATACTGCTGTTGTAAGAGGCTATTGCTTGAACCGGGTAATGCCTACCTTCTCGGAGAGCTGTGCCGCCAGCTTGGCGTCCTTGCCTGCATCCTTGGCCACGAGCTGGTCCAGGATGCGGGCCGCCTTCTTGGGTTGCATGCCCGCCAGCAGGCTGACGCACACCTCCTGGTTCAGGGCCGCGAGTTCCTTGACGGCGGGCGCGGCCTGCAGCGGGTCCATGTTCTCGTAGGTGCGGATGAGCTGGGTGTCGATGGGCGGCCGGGTCCGGAGGGCGTCCAGCTTGGCGGTGGCCTCCTGGAGGGCCTTCTCCCGGTTCTGCAGGTCGGTCCGGTCCCGCTCCAGGGTGCCCTGGAGGGTCCCGAGGCGCTCCTCCATCTGGCGGACTTCGCCTTCCTTCTGGGTCACGGCTTTTTCCCGGGCCTGGAGCTTTTCGGCCAGTTCGCCCACCTTGACCCCCTCGGTGGTCTGGGGGGTCTGGCCCGACAGCCAGATGACGCCCCCGGACAGGGCCAGGGGGGCAAGCACCCACAGGATGGTCTTCGAGTTCATGGGACGCCTCACAGATTGGATGCGGCTGGGTGGGTAATGTGATACCGGAGTACTGCAATTTCATCCAGATCCCGGATTTCCTCCTGGAGGACCTCCCGGGCATGCTGTTCCTGGCGGCGCTCCTTGAGGCGCTGGAGGATGAGGTGGTTCTGGTGGGCCTTGACCAGGGCCTGGCGGGCGGTGGCCACCGCCTGCTGGGCCTGGTGGAGGACCTGGGTCTGGGCCTGGATGCGCTGTTCGACCACCAGGAGGAACCGCTGGGTGTTCCGGAGGTCCTCCAGGTTGATGACCTGGCCGGGGGCCACCCGGCACCGGACGAGGCCGGCCAGGTGCAGCGCCCTCAGGCTGTCCAGGGCCGCCAGGGCCTGGTCCTGGGCGGCGAGCATGCGGCTCAGGTGGCGCTTGGCTTCCTCCTCCAGGGATTTCCGGACCCTGAGGAGGGCTTCGAGGCGGAACTTGAAGCGGGTGGCCATGTCAGCGGAGCTTCAGGAAGGGGGTGAGGTCGATGCCGAAGATCTTGCCCATGGCCAGGAGGGTGGACCGGTAGTCCGACCCCTCGGCCACGGCCTGCCTCAGGAAACTCTGGATGGCGGGCTGGTACTGGATGGCCTGGTCGATGGTTGGGCTGGAACCCTTGGTGTAGGCCCCGATCTGGATGAGGTCCTCCGCATCGTCATAGGTGGCCATGAGATCCCTCATCTTGGCGGAAAGCTGCTTCTGTTCGGGAATGGCCAGGGTGGAGAAGAGCCGGGAGATGCTGGGGAGCACGTCCACGGCGGGGTAATGATTCTTGGATGCCAGCTTGCGGGAAAGTATGACGTGTCCGTCGAGAATGCCGCGCACGGCGTCCGCGATGGGCTCGTTCATGTCGTCCCCTTCCACGAGCACCGTGAAGATGCCGGTGATCGAGCCCAGGCCCTCGAAGGTGCCGGCGCGTTCCATGAGCCGCGGGAGCAGGGCGAACACCGAGGGGGTGTAGCCCCGGGACGAGGGGGGCTCCCCCGCGGACAGGCCCACTTCCCGCTGGGCCATGGCGAAGCGGGTGACGCTGTCCATCATGATGAGGACATCCTTGCCCTGCCTCATGAAGAATTCCGCCACGGCCATGCCCGCCAGGGCGCAGCGCAGCCTCAGGAGAGGCGTCTGGTCGCTGGTGGCGACCACGAGCACGCTCCGGGCCAGGCCTTCGGGCCCCAGGTCGTTCTCGATGAATTCCCTCAGCTCCCTGCCCCGTTCCCCCACCAGGGCGATGACGTTCACCTGGGCGGAGGTGTTCCGGGCGATGGTGCCCATGAGGGTGGACTTGCCCACGCCCGAGCCCGAGAAGATCCCGATGCGCTGGCCCTTGCCCAGGGTCAGGAGCCCGTCGATCGAGCGCACCCCGGTGGCCAGGACTTCGCTGATCATCCTGCGCTGCATGGGGTTGGGGGGGGTGCCGTGGAGGGGCACCCGGTCCGTGACCTCGATGGGGGGTCCACCGTCCAGGGGCCTGCCCAGGGGATCGATGACCCGGCCCAGGAGGCCGTTGGACACCGGCAGCAGGGGCTGGTGCCCCAGGGCCTCCACCAGCAGGCCCGGGCGGATGCCTTCCAGGTTCTCCACGGGCATGAGGAGCACCTGCTTGCCGTTGAAGCCGACGACCTCGGTGATGACTTCGCGGCCGTCCTTCATATGGATGACCATCTGTTCGCCCACGGAGCCCTCGGGGCCGGTGGATTCAACCACCAGGCCCACCACTTTGGAGACCCGGCCCAGGAGCTCGCCCATGGGCTGCTTCCGGACCTCCAGGGCCAGGGCATCCAGGTTCATGAGGACGCCTCCCGTTCCTGCTGCCGGCGGATGAGCTCCAGGAGCCGGTCCCGGCGGCGCTCGATGGAGGCGTCAAGGACCCCCTCGGAACTTTCCACCCGCAGGCTGCCGCGGCTCAGGCCGTCGTCGCCCCGCAGGGCCACGCCGGGGTGGTTCCGGGCGGACTCGCCCACCTCCTCCAGGTCCCGTGGATTCATGAGGACCGTGACCCCGGGGCGGCCGGCCTCGTCGGTGCTCTCGGGGAAGGGGTGCGACTCCAGGACCTTGGCCAGCAGGGGCCGGATGGTCTGGATGCCCTGCTCGATCTCGCGGCCGGCCAGGTACTCCCCAACGGCCAGCCCCAGGGCCAGGATCTGGTCCTGGGTGGCCTTCTCGTTGAGGACGAGGGAGGCCGAGAGCTCCTGGAGAGCGCCGTCCAGGCGCTGCATGTGGGCCCGGTACTGGCTTTCGCCGAAGGTCCGGCCCTCGGCGTCGCCGGACTTGAAGCCTTCCTCGTAGGCTCGCCGCGCCACCTCCTGGGCGTCCCGTTCGGCCTGCTGCATCTTCTGGTAGATGATCTGGTCCACGGAGGCCAGGCGCCGGGCGTCCTCCTCGGGGGTGGTGAGCTCGGCCGAGACGGGAGCGTCCGGGTTCTCTTCGCCCTCGCCTTCCCCGAGGCCCAGATCGGGCGCGAACTGGGCGGCGAAGTACGGGAACGCCTCGATGGAGTCGGGATCCACCTTGCGGGCGGGGATGACCCGTTCAGCTGACATAGTCGTCCCCGCCGCCGCCGCCGATGCTGAGCACGCCTTCCTCTTCCAGCTGGCGCACGATCTCCACGATCTCGTGCTGGGCCTTCTCGACGTCCTTGAGCTTGACGGGCCCCATGAACTCCATCTCCTCCTTCATCAGCTCCACGGCCCGGCTCGACATGTTGCGGAAGAACTGGTTGCGCAGCTCCTCGCTGGTGCCCTTCAGGGCGGTGGTGAGGGCCTTCTTGTCCACGCGCTTGAGGATCTCGGCGATCCCCAGGTCGTCGATGAGAAGGATGTCGTCGAAGACGAACATCAGGTCCCGGATGCTGGCGGCCAGCTGCGGGTTCTCGTTCTCGATCTTCTCCAGGACCACCCGGCCCGTGGTGCGGTCCATGCGGTTGAAGAGCTCGGCCACCGCCCTGACGCCGCCGTAGGCCTCGGTGGCGAACGAGCCGAGGGCTTCCAGTTTCTGCTCCAGGATGAGCGAGATCCGGCGCACCACCTCGGGGCTGATCTCCTGGAGGTTGGCCATGCGCATGGCCACGTCGGCCCGGAGGGCCTCGGGCAGGCTGGCGATGAGGTCCCCGGCCTGGGAGGCGTTGAGGTGGGCCAGGATCAGGGCGATGGTCTGCGGATGCTCGTTCTGGATGAACTTGGAGAGCTGCTGGGGGTTGGCCCGCTCGATGCTGGAAAAGCCCGCGGAGGACTCCAGGGCCTTGGTGAGGCGGTCGATGATCTTCCGGGCGGCCTCGGGGCCCACGGACTTGATGAGGAGCTTCTTGGCGTACTCGATGCCGCCCTGGGCGATGTAGGTCTTGGCGAGCGTCATGGTGTGGAACTCTTCCAGGACGTCGTCGGCGGTCTCGGGCTGGACATGCTTGGTGAGGGCGATCTCCTTGGAGATGTTCTGGATCTCGTCCTCTTCCAGGAACTTGAAAATCGAGGAGGCCGTCTCGTCGCCGAGGGCGACCATGAGCACGGCGGCCTTCTGGGTGCCGGAGAGCTTGGTCATGCTATCTCCCGTCCTCGATGATCCAGGACCTCACCAGGGAGGCCACGGTCTCGGCGTCGCCCAGGGTGCTCTCCTGGATGCGCTTCTTGATGAGGCTGCGGCGCTGGGCCTCGGGGGCCGAGGAGGCCCCCTCGGCGTTGAGCTCGGCCTCGATCTCGGAGGAGAGCTCGGCCATGGACTTGAGGGGGGTGAACTTCCGGGGCGCGCTGGCGACGCCCTCGCCGCCGCCTTCGGCCCCAACCCTCACCCGGAGGGGGGCGGGCCGGTTCAGGGCGGACGACAGGCGCTTGAGCATCGGCAGGACGATCAGGAAGAAGATGACCGCCCCCAGGATGAGGTAGCCGACCTTGGGCGCAAGCTCCCAGCCGACATTATATAGACGCTCCCGGCGGGCCTCCTGCTCCTCCTTGGGGTTGGTGGTGGGGGCGAAGGCCATGTTCTCTACTGTCAATTCATCCTTGCGGTCCGCCCGGAAGCCGATGGCCGAGGCCACCTGGTCGTGGATCTTCTTCAATTCCTCCGGGGTCCGGGGGACGACCTTCTCCACCGGCTCGCCCTTGGCGTCCTTCTCCCACCTGGAGGCGTTGTCCACGATCACGGCCAGGCTGAGCCGGCGCACGCTGCCCGGGGCCACTTCCACGGACTTGAGGGTCTTGGAGATCTCGAAGTGGGTGTCGGTCTCCTCCTTGTGCTTGGTGTCCGTCCCGGGTTGTCCCGCGGAGGCCTGGGCGATGGGGGCGACGTTGGAGGGGGTGCCCGGGACGCCCGAGGAACCGTCCTTCTTGCTCTCGTCCTCCTTCTGGACCTTGGTTTCCCGCTCCACCTGCCCGGCGGGATCGAAGGTCTCGGAGTTGGTCTTGATCTTGTCGAAGTCCAGGTCGACCCGGGCGGTCGCCCGGACCTTGCCGATGCCCACCACCGGCTCGAGCAGCTCGGTGACCTCCTTGACCAGATGGTCCTCCTCCTCGCGCTGGGCCTTCTTCTGCACGTCCGAGGCGCCCACGGAGGGGTCCCGGCCGGTGCGGGAGAGGATGCGGCTGAACTGGTCGATGACCACCACCTGGTCGGGCTTGAGGCCCTCCACGCTGGCGGCCACCAGGTTGACGATGGCCTGGGTGTTCTCGTCGGGCAGGGGCTTGCCGCCCTTGAGCTTGAGGAGGACGGAGGCCTTGGCCTCCTCCTTCTCGGTGGCGAAGGGGCTGTCGTTCATCGGGGTGATGTGGACCGTGGCCCCCGCCACCTGCTGGAGGCTCATGATGGTCTTGCCCAGGTTGGCCTCCAGGGCCCGCCGGTACATGATCTTCTGGGTGAAGTCCGTGGTGGTCAGGCTGGGGTTCTCCAGCTTGTCGAAGCCGATGCCCTCGCCCTGGGGGAGGCCGTCCCCGGCGAACTTCAGCCTCAGGTCCCCCACCCTCGCCTCGGGCACGCTCACGGTGCGCTGGTCCTGGCTGAGCTCATACTTGACGTTGGCCTTCTTGAGCTCCTCGACGATCCGGTTGGCGTCCAGGGGGGGCAGGTTGCTGAACAGCACCCCCATGTTCTCCTGGCTGGCCCAGATGCCCAGGCCCGTGAGAACCAGGAGGACCGTCAGGCAGATGGCAGCGACCATGCCCTTCTGGGTGCCGGTCATGCTGGCCATGGCTTTGGTGAACTGGTCGGTGATGTTGCTTTCGTCGGCCATGGGATCCTTTCGATGGCCGGCGACCTAAGCGCTACATCTGCATTCGCATGACTTCCTGGTATGCGGAGACGAGCTTGGACCGGACTGCCATCATCATCTGGAAGCTGACATCGGCTTTCTGGACCGCCAGAATGGCCGTATGCATGTCAGTCGCATTCCCACTTATCAAGTTCCGTGCCTCTTGCTCGGAGGTGGTGTTGGCGTCCGTAACTTCCTGGAGGGCCTGCTTGAGGACATCCGCGAAATGGGGGGCGCCCGCCTCGCCCTGGCTAGTGGCCGCAGGCTTCTGCGCCGTCTGGGAGAGGGCGTCGAGGGAGGGGAGCTGGTTGAGGTTGAGGGGGTCCATGGGGGCTGCTCGGCTTGGCTAGGTTCAAGGATGGGGTCTTCGGGTCGGCGGGGCCAGTCAGATTTCCGTCACGGTGGAGTCACCGGGCGAAAACGGCCCATCAGGTTACCCTGAGCAAATCCTGGGCCGATAAGGTCATGGTCCGGATCGCCCGCACCACCGCCACGTTGGCGTCGAAGCCCCGGCTGGCCTCGGTGAGGTTCACCATCTCCTCGACGGGGTTGACGTTGGGGTACTGGACGATCCCGTTGGCGTCCGCGTCGGGGTGGGCTGGATCGTATTTATTGATGAAGGGGTCCTTGGACGCCTGGATCGAAGCCACCTGCACGCCGGTCACGGGCATGCCGTCGGCGGTGGCGCCCAGGAGGGCGGTCTGGAAGACCGCGTCCTTGCGGCGGAACGGTTCCCCTCCGGGGGTGCGGGTGGTCTCCACGTTGGCGATGTTGGAGGCCACGAGCTGGGCCCGCAGACGCTGGGCGTACATGCCCGAGGCGGCGATGTCGTTGATGGCGTCGAAGGTGCTCATGGCTTACCGCCCCGCTGCTGAAATGGCACCCAGGACGGTCTTGAGTTCGTTCTGGGCGAGGTTGGAACTGAGCTGGTAGATCTCCTGGGTCTTGGCGAGGTTCATGGTCTCCCGGTCCAGGTGGACGTCGTTGCCGTCGTTGCGTTCGGAAGTGATATCCACGGGGTCGATGATGGGGGGCATGGTGACGCCCGCAGTCGAGCTGGTGAAATAGCTGGTCGCTGAGCTGGAGCCCAGGGAGGTGGGTGAAAGCTGCCCATCCAGCTTGGTCATTTCGGCCTTGAAGGCGTCCTCGAAGTTGAAATCCTGGGTGTGGTAGCCGGGGGTATCGATGTTGGAGAGGTTGGAGGCGACCAGGGCCATGCGCCGCGAGGCGAGGGTCATGGTCCGGTCGGCCATCTGCAGCATCGTATTGGAGGAAACCAGGTCGAACATGGTGGCACCTGAAGAAGTGTCCGGATTGCATCCGGCTCCTTCCACCAAGCAGGGTTCATGCCGGGATGGATGCAGTTATGGCCAGTTGGGGTTGGTTCCAGGCACCTGGGTGTTAAACTCCAGACACACTGTGGGGATCCTGCATGACCGTCGTGAACCGGAACGTAGAAGGCTTCCTTTAGATGGGTAACTTCCGTCCGGCCCACTCCCTGCTCGCTGTCCCCTTCCTGGGGCTGGCCCTCCTGGCTGAACCCGGCCCGCGCCTGGAGGTCGTGGGGGGGAGCCTGGACGATCAGGCCTTCGCCCGTGCGGCTGCCGGTCTCTCACCCGATGGCCTCCTGCCCCAGGGGGGGCTGCCCCTGGCCCTGGAGGCCATCCGCGCCACGGACCGGTTCCGCCGGGTGGAGGCTGCCGGGAACCAGGTGGTCCTGGACCCCTGGCCGCCCATGGCCGCCCTGGTCTGGACGGGGGACGCCCCGTCCCGCCTGCGCAAGACCCTCGTCCAGGGGGTCCGCGCCGGCGCCCGGGTGGGCAATTTGCGTCTGGAGACCCTCCGGGTCCTGGCCCAGGAGCGCATGGTGGCCGCCGGCTACCCCGCGGCCCGGATCCGTGCCTCCCGGCGGGACGGGGACGCCACCCTCGTCCTGGACGTGGCGGCCGGCCCCCCCAACCTCGTGACCGGCGTGGAGGTGGTGGGCAAGCTCGGGCCCTTCCGGCCCGAGGAGCTCATCCGGTGGTCCGAGGCCGCCCCCGGGCGCACCCTCTGGACGCGGGAATTCGAGCTGGACTGCATCCGCCGCCTGCGCACGCGGTTCCAGAAGGCCAAGCGCTTCGAGGGCCGGGTCGACCTGGACTGGGACTCGGGCGGCCTGCTGCGCATCACGGTGGACGTGGGCCCGCGGGTCAAGCTCAAGTCCGAGGGGGGCGGCCTGGGCTGGACCAGCCTCAAGGACATGGTGCCCCTGGCGCGCGCGGACCGCTACAGCTCCGAGCTGCTGGACGAAGGGGAGCGGCGCATCCTCAGGCTGCTCCGGAGCCATGGTCACCTGGGGGCCCAGGTGTCGTACCGGCGGGAGGTGGTCGCCACCGGTCCCGAGGGGCCCGAGGAGGTGGTGGTGACCTATACCCTCGACCCGGGCCCCGTGGCCAAGATCGGCGCCATCTCCTTCGAAGGGAACGCCGCCGTGGGCGAGGCGGAACTGCGCAGGGCCACGGGGAACGGCCGGAGCTTCCTGCTGCGCTCCCGGGCCCGGCCCGAGGCCATGGACGCCATCGAGGACCGCATCCAGGCCCTGTACCAGGACAAGGGCTTCACCGAAGTCAAGCTCAGGCGCCAGGTGAACCTCAAGGGGGACCGGGCCGATCTGGTGTTCCGCATCCAGGAAGGGCGGCCCCGGCTCATCAGCTGGGTGCGCTTGGAGCTGCCCGCCGGCGGCTTCGGGGACCCCTGGGGCCTGGGGGAGTCGCTAGCCCTGATCTTCTCCGACCAGGCGGTGCTCAGGTCCACCACGCCCACCACCCGGGTCTACGCCAGCGACCGCCCGGAGATGGCCGGGGGCGAGGGCACCCTGGACCGCGCCGACGGCGAGGAGGGCTGCCGCCTCACCTTCATCCTCGCCAGGCCCATTCCGCTGCTCAAGGCGGACTTCTTCCGGGTCTACACCGCCATCCGGCAGCGGCACCTGGTGTCCCTGGGCCTGGTCCGGCCCGTGGTGCGGAGCCAGGTGGTGGACGAGGGGGGCCTGGCGGGCATCCTCATCCAGGTGCCGGACCAGCCCGCCGAGAAGGTGCGCCGCCTGGTGGTCCAGGGCAGCGACAAGACCCGAGCCCGGGCCGTGCTCCGGGAGCTCCCCGTGAAGCCGGGCGAACCGCTGGACCAGGACAAGCTGTCCAAGGCCCAGGGCGGGCTGGGGGGGCTCCAGGCCTTCAACCGGGTGGATATCGGCAGTCTGGCCGACCTGCCTGCGGAGCCGGGCCCGCCCTCGCCCTGGAAGGCCGGGGACCTCCTGGTGCACACCGAGGAGCGCTCCCCCTGGGTGGCCACCCACTCCTTCGGGTACGACCGCACCCAGGGCTACTACTTCGGCAACGGCATCCAGCGCCTGAACGTGGGGGGCATGGGCCGCACCCTGGACCTCAACGCCCGCACCGGCAACGGCACCCTCGACAATCCGACCCTCAGGAACCTCTTCAAGACCGGACAGTACACGGAATCCCTGGATTCCTACAGCCTGGCGTACACCGATCCCTGGTTCACCCCGGACTGGCCGAGCCTCCCGGACCACACCGCCCTGCGCATGGAGGGCGCCTACATCCAGGAGCAGCGCTACATCTACGGGGTCCACCGCCGCCGGTTCACCTCCAGCCTGCGCTGGCCCGTGTCCCCCAGCGTGAGCATCGAGACGGGCTACCGCTTCGAGCGGGTGGAGGTGGCCTCGGACGTGGACGGCATCAACGCCGACGTCCTGTCCACCATCGCCCGCTACCCGGGGCGGGCCATCATCTCCGCCCCCTACGTCCAGGTGGTGAGAGACACGAGGGACAACGCCTTCGACCCCACCAGCGGCACCTATTCCCTGGCCAGGTTCGAAGCCGCCACGCAGCTGTTCCTGACCAGCCCGAACAGCAGCTTCGTGAAGCTGGACCTGCGCAACCAGTGGACCTGGCCCATCGGCCACAAGGCCAGCGCCGGCGTGGTCGCGCTCGGCCTGCGGGTGGGCATCGCCAAGCCCACGGCCGCCTCCGCGGAGGATCTGCCCCTGTCCGAGCGGTTCTTCGCCGGGGGCACCGGGAGCATGCGGGGCGTCCAGCCCGATTTCCTGGGTCCCCTGGGCCAGGTGCCCATCTATTCCCTGGTCAACAACAACTCCGTGCCGGAGGTGCAGGGCAACCAGGTGATCCCCCTGGGCGGCCAGGCCCTGGTCATCGCCAACCTCGAGTACCGCTTCCCCATCAGCCAGACCGTATGGGGCGAAGTGTTCCTGGATTCGGGCCAGGTCTACCAGAAGCCCTTCAACTCCTGGTACGACTACCAGGCCGGTCCCACCCTGACCCCGGTCCCCACCCACCTGCCCATCCGGAGCGCCCTGGGCATCGGCCTGATCTTCAAGCTCGGCATCCCCCTCAAGCTGGAGTACGCCCAGGACTTCAACCGCCTCCTGAAGCGCCCGACCTCCGCCAACGAGCAGTACACCGACCTGAAGAACATCCTCATCTCCGCGGGCTTCCAGTTCTAGGGGTGGCTTTGTCAAGGTCCGGGTTCCGTCCGGTCGCCCCGTTTCCTCCGCCGGCGGGGCCGGCGTCGGTTGGATTGGCCGTAGGTAGTGTAGGCCCATCGAATCAGCGAGACCATTCCAGCCCGCCCATAGAAATCGGAAATTTGCATCGGGCCCAGACAGATCCTGTCATCCCGGTATCTTCAGCCATAAACATTGAAGCACAGACGGGGTGCCCTGGCGGGCACCCCCAGGG